>ERZ778024.937-NODE-937-length-40806-cov-8.850163_pt1 | contig 40806 bp, 47 predicted proteins | sample MGYA00375754_ERZ778024 | MGnify/ENA primary metagenome ERZ778024 (study PRJEB29350, sample SAMN05389827) | bioreactor metagenome | isolation source: Thiocyanate bioreactor | place: South Africa: University of Cape Town | collected 2014-02-18 ...
CTACTTCGCCACCGATTCCACCGGATCAATTCCGGGGTTTGGCAACACGCCCTAGGTGTCCGGGGAGAGTAGGGAGGAGCTCGGTGTTGATGGTGCGGAAGAAGCGTTCGATCTTGCCGCGGCCTTGGGGCCGGCCCACCGTGGAGTGGATGATCCGGATGCGCAGCTCAATGGCAGTGCGTTCAAGATGATGGCTGGTGAAGTCGGAGCCGTGGTCGACGTGGAGAACGTCGGGAATGCCGCACATCGCCCACGCGGGATCGGTCTTGCGCCAGATCGCCTGCCGGAGCGCGAGGGCCGTGTTCATCGCGGAAGGGGCACTGGTAAAGACTGTGTATCCGCAGATCGCGCGAGAGTGGTCGTCGATCACGATCGTGAGCCAGGGGCGATCAGGCTTCCCGCCCGCGGCGCTGGTAATGAGGATGTCGAGTTCGGTGTGATCGGCCTGCCAGATCTCGTTGGGGCGGTCGGCTCGGCGGCGGTACACCAGCTCGTGCCGATCGCGATACGCGGCGGGTCCATCCAGCGCGAGCGTCACGAGCGCCGGATCGAGGGACTGCACAATATCTCGGACGGTGGCGTAGCTCGGCACCGCCAGGCCCCGCCGCTCCGCTTCGGTGCTGACAAGGCGATGCAGCGTCGTGAGCGCTGGCCTCGGCCTGGTCAACGCGAGGCGCTCGATGAACGCAACCAATTCGCCCGCCGTGCGACGAGTCCCCGCGTCGGCTCTCGGATGCGGGTTGAGTGCAGTGATGCCGTGGTCGCGGTAGAGCTGCTTCCAGCGTTGCAGCGTGCGCAGGCCGATCCCGGTCTCTCGGGCAAGAGCGGTGAGAGGTATCTGGTCCTCGACATGAAGTCGAAGAATCCGCCACCGCTCCTCGCCGCTCATCGCATCTCTACATGGTGACGCTCTCGCGGCCGGCGAGGGCTTGCTGGTGACGGTAGAGCGTGGCGCGACTCCATCCCACGAGCCGCGCTGCATCCTCGGCAGTGCGACCCTTCGCTCGAGCATCGGCTGCAATCGCAAGCTTGTCGGCAATCACCGCTGGGTCCGACAGTGGTCGACCGAACCGGGTGCCGCTCTGCCTGGCTGCCGCGATGCCAGCATTCACCCGCTCGACAATCAGCTCACGCTCGTACTCAGCGAGCGTGGCGAGCATGTTCAACATCAGCCGACCCGTCGACGTCGCCGGATCTATCCCATCCGAGACGGAGCGCACATGGATACCCCGTTCGCGCAGCAGGTTCACGGTGTTCAACACGTCGATGAGGGAGCGTCCGAGGCGATCGACGCGCCAGACGACGACGGTGTCACCGGGCTCTGCGTGCTCGAGGAGCTTCTTCATCCCACGGCGCTCGATCGCGGTCTTGCTGCCAGAGGTGACATCGGCGAACACGTCGCGCTTCTGAACACCCGCCGCGACGAGAGCGTCGAGCTGCAACTGAGCATCCTGACTCGATGTGCTCACCCGGGTGTATCCAAGAAGTCTCACTCGGCCATTGTGACTCACAAACCCCTCCACGTCACCACGTTGAGACACTTCCCGATGAGACGCGTTGTTGAGACAGGCGCTGACCCGGGATCACACGGAGCAGCCATCACGCAACCAGGATCCGGACGATGTCTCAGAAAACTGTAGCTTTTCGAGATGCCCTGCTGGTGCGTACAACGACGGGTTTACGGTAGCGGCCGCGGGATGACGTTGCAGATGCTGCGCTCCGAGCACGTCGCTGGGTCGACGGCCGAACTGGTGGTGAGCATGTCGACGAGTTCTGTTTCGAGACGGGCGAGTTCTTGTTGACGGACCCTGACTTCATTGAGTTTGCCATCGAGCAGCGAGTGCACGTGCGAGCAGGGCGCCTGCCCGTCTTCCCGGAGAGTGAGGACTCCGGCGATGTCGGCCAGCGTCAATCCGGCAGATTGAGCGGCGCGAATGAATCCGACGCGGGAAGCGACCTCATCGTCATAGACCCGGTATCCATTGCTTTGTCGACTCGGTGCAGAAAGTAGCCCTTCGCGTTCGTAGAAACGAAGGGTCTGGGTGCTGACTCCCGTGGTGGCGGCGAGGTCTCCAATGCGCATACCCCCATTTCACCACTTGACCTTGTACCGGGCTGCAACGTTTACGGTCGATGCATGCAGATCACGTTGCAGTACTTCGATGGGTGCCCGAACTGGGAGACGGCCGCGGATCGCCTCACGGTGATCGCCGCGGAACGATCCGACGTCACGGTGAGCCGGCAGCTCATCGAGACGCAGGAGGAAGCGGAAGCTCTCGACTTCCGCGGGTCCCCGACTCTCCTGGCCGACGGTGTGCCGCTGTTTCCCGCGCCAGAAGCTCCGCCCGGCCTGTCGTGCCGGGTGTATTTGACACCGGCAGGTCTTGCCGGGTCGCCCACGACAGAGCAGATCCGGGACGCCATCAGGACCGTCGAAGCGGGTATCCGGTGAGTGACGCGTTCGATCTGCTGGTCATCGGTGCAGGCATGGCGGGCACGTCCGCTGCGAACAAGTGTGCGGCGCAGGGCTGGCGGGTCGGGATTGTCGACGCGTTGCCCTACGGCGGTACCTGCGCGCTCCGGGGATGCGACCCGAAAAAGATCCTCCGCCGCGGCGCCGAAATCGTCGATGCCGCCCGGCTGATGAACGACACCGGCATTACAGAAGGCGGCCTCCGTGTCGACTGGCCGGCCCTGATGCGGCGCAAGCGCGGCTTCACCGACGGTGTCCCGAAAGGCATGGAAGACGAACTCACCGGCAACGGTGCCACCACTTTTCACGGCCACGCCGAGTTCACTGGCCCGAACACCCTCACCATCGATGGCACTACCCACCACGCCGACCGCTTCCTCATCGCCACCGGGGCCACCCCGAGGCCGTTGACGTTCCCCGGTGCGGCACACCTCATCGACAGCACCCAATTCCTCGACCTCGATGCTCTACCGCAGCGGATCGTGTTCATCGGCGGCGGCTTCATCTCGTTCGAGTTCGCGCACATCGCCGCCCGCGCCGGCGCGCAGTGCACGATCATCGACCACGGCCCGCGACCCCTGCGCGAGTTCGACCCCGACCTGGTGGAGTTGCTGACCTCCCGCACCGAGCAAGCCGGCATCCACGTCTACCGAAACACCAACGTCACCGCCATCGAGGCCGCCCCCGCCGGGTTCCAGATCAGCATCAACACCCACGGCACGACCACCCGTCTTGACGCGGACCTCGTCGTTCATGGAGCAGGTCGCGTCCCCGCCCTCGATGGCCTCCATTTGGACGCTGCCGGTATTGCCGGCAGCCTACGTGGAGTCACCGTCGCCGGGCACCTGCAAAGCACCACCAACCCCGCCGTCTATGCCGCAGGAGACGCCGCCGACACCGCGGGACGTCCCCTGACTCCGGTGGCCGTGTTTGAGGGGAAAGTCGCCGCGTCGAACATGCTCAAAGGAACCACCACAGCACCCGACTACACCGGGGTCCCCACGACCGTGTTCACCATCCCGGAGCTGAACCGGGTCGGCCTCCTCGAAGAAGAAGCCGCCACAAGCCACAACACCGCCGTTCGCTTCACTGACACCAGCAACTGGTACTCCACCTACCGGGTCGCCGAAACCACCGCCGCCGCGAAGATCATCATCGATACCGACACCGATCAGATCCTTGGCGCGCACCTGCTCGGCCCCGGCTACTCCGAACTGATCAACACCTTCGGCATCGCCATCAAACTGGGTCTCACCACCCGGCAACTCAAATCCACCACCGCCACCTACCCCTCCCTCGGCTCCGACCTCGGCTCCCTACTCTGACCAACTAACACACAGAGCCGACTACCTCTGCTTTCCGTCAGTCGCCGGCCAGCCACACCCGTCACTAAGCGATCACAAAACACCGCCAAAAAGCGACAATGTCCACAGGTTGTGAGACACGACTCGCGGAAGCAGCTCGGCGGTGGGGAATCGTCTCATGAACGGTCGTTGGTAAGACTCATCCCGTGATCGATCGCCAGGTTGGCGGATGAGAGGATTCGTTGATCAGCTGCTCTTTCGGAATCCGCCCAAGCGAGGAGCGATGACGTCGACCATGACCCATCGGGCGGTGGGTGCCATCGCTATGGCCCACGCGATGGAGGCCAAGACATCAGTTGGGTAGTGGAGCCCGTCGCTGACGACGGCGAGACCGACGGTGACGGTGGACGCCGTGCCGATGATGAGCGCGATCGGCGCCCCGCGGGTGCCGCGCAGAAGAAGCCAAAAGGCGATGGTGAGGGCGGCGACGAACGCGGTGTGTCCGCTGGGGAAGGACCCATCCGTCTGCGCGGGGGTGAAGGGATGGGCCAGGGTGAGAACGTCCGGTCGGGGGCGGTTCACAATGGCCTTGATGGCAGCGGTGGGCAGCCAGGTCAACGCAACGATGCCTCCGAAGACGACTGCTGTGCGTACGGATCGAAGAACGGCCGCGATTGTGATGAGGACGAGGAGCGTGAGGAAAGCGGCGGAGATGGGCTCGAGTGCGAGATAGATGGCGACCGCCGTCCACCCCCAGGCGCCGATGTGCATGCGGTTGAACGCTTCGACAGCGGGGGCGTCGATGGGTGCCGCCCGGAGGATGAAGCCGAGGGCGGTGAGTGCCAGTCCCACGACGGCGGCGAACCATATGACGCGAGGGCCGCGTGCCGTGGGGTGAAGCAGCGCGCTTCCAACGCGGTGCGTTTGGGATCTCATGTGTTGGCCCCGTTAGTTCCGGCGCTGTCCGGTGTGCGTCGTATGCGGCGGTTGATGATCCATTTGCGGATGATGGCGATGACGACGGGCAGCACAGAAACGAGGACAACGACGATCATGAGTGCGTCGATGTTGTTGACAACGAAAGGGATGCCGCCGAGGGCGAGGCCGATGGCGGTCATGCCGACCACCCAGAGGGTTGCGCCGGTGGTGTTCCAGAGCAGAAATCGCTTGTAGGGCATGTGAGCGGTTCCGGCAGCGACGGGGACGTAGGTGCGCACGATGGGGACGAAACGTCCGAGGACGAGGGATGCGCCGCCGTACTTGTTAAAGAAGCTTTCCGCGTCAAAGAGGCGTTCTGGGCGCAGGACGCGTGCACCGTCTTTGAACATGCGTCGACCGAAGCGTCGCCCGAGCCAGTAGCCGGTCTGGTCACCCAGGATCGCTGCGGGTATCCCGACGAGGAGAACCTGCCATGGCTGGATGCCGAGAGGGCCGGCGAGGACGGCTGCGGTGACTAGCAGGGAGTCCCCGGGTAGGAAGGGGAACAGGACGCCCGATTCGATGAAGATGACGAGCGCGATGCCGACGAGGACCCAGGGCCCGAAAGCGTGAAGGATGGCTGTCGCGTCGGGGAGCACGCTCGCTGTCGGGACGTGGAGGACGGCATTCACAGGAGGGATCATCATGAGGAAAGGGTGTTCAGAAGGGTGCTGAGGGCGCTTTTCTCGGCCGCGGGATCAGGGGCGGAGGCGCGTACGGATTTGAGAACGGTGTCGATCTGACCGTCGAGGACGGTCCACCCGGTGTCATCGAGTGGTTGAAGGGTGGGCTGATCCTCATCCCAGGCTGTCTCGAGGCCGGTAACGCGCGTTTGCGCGCCTGCGTTGTCACCGGCCATGACGAGACCCAAAGTGTCTTCGACGATGGAGCGGTAGTTTGCGACGTTGCCGGCGGGGAAGTTGAGGATGGCCGATTCTCCGGGCGCGAGGGTGACGGCTGTATTGGGACCCTCCTCGCTGGCGGCGGCTGTGCTGTGAGGCTGCGCATGCGCCCAGACGAGGACGGCGGCGGCGACGGCAGCGACCGCGGAGAAGTAGATGAGCACGCCGCGACGACGGCGAGGTGTTGTCAGAGGCGGGCGGGCCTGTGCGTTTTCTGCGGTATCCGTTCGGGTGATGGTCAGGTACACCACGGTGGCGAGGATGGCTCCCAGGAAGAAGATGCTCGTGGGTCCCACGCCGATTCCCAGGCCCCCATCGCGGGCGGGGAACCCCATCCAGTCGCCCAGATTCGCGCCAAGCGGGCGGGTGAGGACGTATGCCAGCCAGAAGGCGAGGACCGGGTTACCTCCCATGCGCCAGCCAGCGATGACTGCGAGCAGAAGGCCGGCAGGAAGAAGGACGGATACTCCTGGGCTCCAACCGGTGAGCTCCAGGATCCCGTCTCCCGCGGCGGTTCCGAGAGCAAACGTCACGAGAATGGCGAGCCAGTAGAAGAGTTCGCGGCGGGTGGTGGTGATGCTATGGATCGAGAGGGTGCGTTGACTAGCCCACCATGCGCCAAACACCGCGGCCAGCACGATCGCGAAAACCGTGGTGCTGACACCGAGGGGGACACCTAGGTCGTCGGTGAGGATGTCCGTGTAGAGGGTGCCGGTGACGCTCACGACCACCACCGTCAGCCAGTAGACAAAGGGCACGTAGCGCCGCAGCGCCAGCTGCCATGAAAGGGCCGCCGCAAGAACCACCGTGAAGATCACGGAAGTTGCTTCCAGCCCCACCCCGAGGGTGGTGTTGATCCAGTCGGCGAAGCTTTCTCCGACCGTGGTGCAGAGGATCTTGATGATCCAAAACCACAAAGTGATCTCGGGCACCTTACTCAGCATGACCCGAGCAGGTGCGGCTTCGGTCGCGGATGAAGTCGTCATACGCGGGACGCTAAAACCCGCGTTCTAAGAACCGACTCAGAATTTGCGCCCGTTCGTGAGAGTCGGAGGAGGCGAGCGGACACAGATCACGTGTGGGCGGCTGGTAGCCACCCACACGTGATCGGGTGATCAGTTCGCCGGAGTGGCGGCGACGTCGTCGGCGGTCTCGCCGTCGTTCGTGCCGTCCTCGACACCCTGATCGTCGGCGGTCTCGCCGTCATTCGTGCCGTCCTCGACACCCTGATCGTCGGCAGTCTCGCCATCGTTCGTGCCGTCCTCGACGGCGGGATTGGAGGACGCGGGCGCGGGCGAGACCACCGATGTGGTCGCGGCCGATGCGGGCAGGGCCATGGCGGCGACTCCTCCTGCGCTGAACAGGACGAGCGTTGCGACGCCGAGTCCGGCGCCCAGCCACTTGCGTTTGACGGTGCTCATGTCGTTCCCTTCTGTGACTCGCGGTGAGTCATGAAGCGATGGTCCCTGGCGGCCTCTAAGAATCCGTAAAGGCTCATCACGGCCATACGCGCGGCGCCGCTGTGTGATTTCTTAGAGCGCACGAGGCAGCCTCGACGGAGCCGATGTCCGTACTTCCGTGGCCGTTCCACACTCGCGGACGAGCCAGAGTGCGACGCGATTGACTGCGCTGGACAAGGGAGAGACAGAATGGCCGACACGGTAGCCACAGTGGCGACACGACCCCGCCTTCTGCTGATCGAGGATGATCCCCAGCTCGGCCCCTTGATGGCGCAGGTTCTCGAGGAGGTGTACGACGTGACGCTCTGTGCGGACGGCGGCGAAGCATTCGATATCGCCATGGAACAGTCATTTGACGCGATGGTGGTCGATCGCCGGTTGCCCACTGTTGACGGGCTCACCATCGTTGAGTCCCTTCGCAGAGCAGGGTCACAGGTGCCGATGCTCATCCTCACGGCCATGGGGACCGTTCAGGACAAAGTCAGGGGACTGGACGCCGGAGCCGCCGACTACCTAGTGAAACCGTTCGAGTTCGACGAATTGTTCGCCCGGCTCCGCGCCATCAGGCGCGTTAGCAGCGGGGAAGGCCCGTTCGTTCGCATCGGCGAGTGGGAGTTCTACCCGGACTCGCGCGCGGTCTACTCGCCGTACGACGGCCGCACCATCCTCACGGAACGTGAAAGCGCCCTCCTGCGATTGCTAGCAACGCACCCGCAACAAACCTTCACTCGCGCTGCGATCCTTCGAGCGGTGTTCTCTCCCGACGACACTCCGGGGACCGTCGACACGTACGTGCACTATCTGCGGAAGAAAACCGAGCCAAGCATCGTCCAGACAGTCCACGGCCGCGGCTACCGACTGGGCCTGGTGTGATCATCCGACGCCCCGCGCACGACCCGGACGCGCAGCTCATACGCTCCGCCGCGCGACGGGTCGCCCTCACCATTACCCTGGCAGTTTCCGCACTCGTCGTTGCCGTCCTGATCGCGGCATTCGCCGTCGTCTTTACCCAGATCCCCCTGCCTGACCTGCTCAACCCGCAGCAGAACGAAACGGTCGTCGACATTCAGGGTCTCGACATCATCGTGGGCGGAGTCAGCGTCGGTCTCATCGCGATCGCCCTCGCCGGCCTGTTGGGATGGCTCGTCACGCGACGGGCAGTTCGGCCCTTGGTGGATGCCCTCCGACGACAGAGGCAATTCGTTGCCGACGCCTCACATGAACTTCGAACTCCGCTGGCCGTATTGGATGCACGTATTCAGTTGCTGCAACGCAGCTCGCGCGCATCGGATCCCCACCAGGAGCTCGTGACACAACTCCGCCAAGACACCCTGTCCGTCATCGGAGTCGTCTCAGACCTTCTCCACGCCGCGGAAGTCCCCACCGGTTCCAAAGCAGAATCAACCCCCGTGGCAACCTGCGTCACATCAGCGGTGTCGGCCATGACCCTCCTCGCGCGCGAACGGGAAGTGCGCATAATCAGCGCTCCCATCGCACCGGAATTGTCCGCCGCGATCCCTGACACCAGCCTGCGACGAAGCCTCATCGCCCTTCTCGACAATGCGATCAAACACTCCCCGGTAGGGACAGCCGTCACCGTGAGCGCGAGCAAGACAGGCGGTCGGGTCCACATCGACGTGAGTGATGAGGGACCCGGTATCCAGGGGATCGCACCGAATCGTGTCTTCGACAGATTCGCGCGATCCGCGGATGCGATTGATGGGGGCGGCTCATCAAGAACGGGATTTGGAATCGGATTGTCACTCGTCCAAGACACGGTGAGCCGCTACGGCGGATCGGCGCAAGTGTCGTCGTCCACCGAGGAGGGCACCACCATGACGCTCACAATCCCCCTGCCTCGGCGACGCACAGGGATCCACTGACGTCCTGCCTGAGACATGACTCGGCTTCGGCGGGCAGCAATCCCAGACTCGGATCGAGCTCGGGGGGAGGTTCCCGCTTCCCACCCCGACCGCACGTACGGCCCCAGAGGCGATAAGCGCTGTGAAGGGCGGCTGCCGGTGGCTGGCGCGGCGCCGCCTCGAACCTCCTCATCGGACGCTGAGCGACGCGGTAAGTGCGACATCTATCGCCGCGATTTACAGCATCACATCTACCCGCCAATCCACGGGATCTTGCCGACGACCTCGGGGGTGGTGCAAAACCGATCGGTTTTGCACGCCCGGTATTCATCGGTGAAAACCGATATGATCGGCGAGTGACGATGACACAAGATCTTGCAGCTGCTGTCTCCCTGTTCCACTCTCTTGCCGATCACAGTCGCCTGTCGATACTGCGTCGGCTGTCAGCCGGTGAAGCTCGGGTGAGGGACCTGACCGATGAGCTCGGCTTGGCGCAATCGACCGTGTCGGAGCACGTTGGATGCCTCCGCGAATGCGGGCTTGTCGTTGCCCGCAGTGAGGGCCGGCAGAACTTTTACTCTGTCTCCACTCCTGAGGTGATCGATGTTCTCGAAGCGGCCGAGCGACTCCTCGCCGCGACGGGTTTCAAGGTCGATCTGTGCAAGACGTACGGGAGCGACGCCCGATGATCGGAACCATCGTGGCCGCCATCGGCCTGTTCGCGGCGACGAACATCGACGACATCGTCGTCCTCACCGTTCTGTTTCTCGCGTCCGCACGCGGAGCCCTCCCGGGATGGAAGGTCGTGGCCGGGCAGTACCTCGGCTTCATCGCCCTGGTCGCAATCAGCAGCCTCGCCGCCGCGGGCCTGACCATCGTCCCGGACGAATGGGTCGGGCTGCTGGGCCTGGTCCCACTTGCGATCGGTGTTTACGGGCTGATTCGTACGCTCCGACGTCGCGGCGACGATGACGGCGACGACGAAAGCTCCATCAGCGCCGGGGGCCTGCTCGGAGTTGCCGGCATCACCATCGCAAACGGCGCCGACAACATCTCGCTGTACACCCCTGTGTTCCGCACCAACCCTGTTCCGGACACCATCGTCACCATCATCGTGTTCTTGGTCCTGGTCGCCGTGTGGTGCCTTGTCGCCCGCTTCGTAGGTACCAGCAAAGCCGTCACAGAAGCCCTCGAGAAGATCGAGCACTGGCTCGTGCCGGCCGTGTTCATCGGGCTGGGCCTGTACATCCTGATCGAGTCCGGCGTGATCGTTCGCCTCATCGAAGTCCTGTCGTGAGCAGATTCACACGCCTCCTCGCTGCCGCTGCTGCCGTAGTTGCCGCCTTCACGGTCGACCAACTCACCAAAGCGTGGGCCCTGTCCTACCTCGACGGAGGCCGTGATATCGACCTTGGGCTGGGCGTATCCCTGCGCCTCGTGTTCAACCCTGGGGTCGCATTCGGTCTCGGCGGCGATGTAGGAGCGCCGCTTGTCGTCGGCGTTATGGTCCTTGTCGCCGCGCTGCTCACGTGGATCGTCATCCGAGTGCTGCGGAGGCAGAGCATGGGCGCTACTGCGCTGCTGGCTGCCGCCGCCGGCGGCGCGATCGGCAACCTGTGGGACCGCACCACACGCGCTGAAACCGGACCGCTCAGCGGAGAGGTCGTCGACTTCATCGCTGTCGACTGGTTCGCCATCTTCAACGTGGCTGACATCTTCACAACCCTCGGCCTGCTCGGGTGGGCAGCCTTGTATCTGCTCCGTCGAGACCACGCTCCCATCAGCGGGAGCACCGGTGACGGTTCCCAGCACCGCGGCTGATCTGGGAACGAGGAGGGCCCGCACGGGTATTCGTGCGGGCCCTTCGCGGGTGGCGGAGGGCGGTGCCCGCCGCGATGCGCGTTACTGCTGGTAGGGGATGAGGCTCAGGCCGCTGTCATCGACGACGAGGATGTCGCCGTTGTTGGTGATGGTGACTGCTTGGGCGGTGCCGTGGATCGTTCCGACTTCGAACCAGTTCTGCGCTCCCGCGGTTGTGGCCCAGATCCGTCCCTGGGTGCCGATACCGACCACGCGGTTGTGGTCCGGGGAGGCGCTGAGCCCGGCAAGAAGGGGAGCATCCGGCCACGCCTGAAATGTGGCAGCCCGATCGGTGCTGACCAGCAGACCGTCCGCGGTGGAGGCCATCACTCGCCCCGCTGCGTCAACGGCAAGCGACATGGCATAGACGGGTGCCCCGGTGGGCTGCCAGGAGACACCGCCGTCTGTGCTGGTGAGCATTTCATTGGCGTCGGTGGCGACGCCGTAGAGCGTTCCGCGGGGGTCCGCGGCGAGGGCGTGAAAGTCTTTCTCGCCTGTGAATGCGGTGGGTTGCCAGCTCTGCCCGTTGTCGGAGCTTCGGATGATGCCCAGGTTGGGGGCTCCCAGCTCGGGCGGGGTGGTCCGACCGGGGTGGCCGGATGCCACGAGTGTGTCGTCGAGGACGGTCAGGCCCATCGCATCGAAGTCCGTCTTCGCCAGGCGGGCGCCCAGCTCACCGTCACGGGTGACGGTGAAGATGCCCTCGTGGGTTCCGATAAGGAATCCATCGGTGGCGGGGTCATCAACGATGCCGTGCACGTGCGTGAGCGGCTGCTCGGGGTGGTCGTCACCGGTGAGGGACGGTGAAGTGGCGCAGCCTGCGAGAGCAAGCGCGACCATGGGGACGAGGGCGGCCAAGGACAGGGCGCGGGTGCGGGAGCCCGGCGCGGTGAGGTTGGTGTGGTGGTGCTGCATGGGGGTGCGTTTCGTCTGATCGGGTGGTGGGGCGCGGTGGTTTTCGCACCCCACCACGGGTGATCAGAGAGTGGCCAGAAGCTCCTCCATGGTGGCGATCTCGGACGTTTGCGATTCGACGATCTGGTTGGCCAGGGCGACGGCGTCACTGTTTTGGCCGTTGCCGGTTTCTTCTTGCGCCATCTCGATCGCACCGCGGTGGTGCTCGATCATTTGCTGGAGGAACAGGCGGGCAGCGTCCGTACCGGTGGCCTGCTCGAGCGACTGCATGTCTTCTTCGCTCATCATGCCGCCGCCGTGGTCCATGCTGCCGGTGTCGGGGGCGCTGGCGCCCCAGTCCTCCAACCAGCCTTCCATCTGCGCGATTTCAGGTTCCTGGGCGGCCTTGATCTGCTCCGCCAGCGCGGTCACCCGCTCGTCGATGCCGTCTTTGGCCAGGAGGGTGTCGGACATCTCGATCGCTTGCGTGTGGTGCTCGATCATCATGGTGGCGAACATGACGTCCGCTTCGTTGGCGTCAGCAGATTGCGCGGGGGTAGCGCTGCTGCTGCTTCCGTGGTCCATTCCGGGCATGCTGCCGCCGGAGGTGGTTCCGCCGGAGCATCCGGCGAGGACGAGAAGGCTGGTGAGGGTGAGCGCGGCGGTCGCCGCGGCGCGGGTGTTCATGGTGGTGTTCTCCATTAGTCAGTGATGAGGCGCGACGGTTGTCGAGCCGGAAGGTGCGTTGCCCGCATGGAGGCGGGCGGACGCGTCATCACGTGCGACTGATGCAGAGAACGGTAAGTGAGGGTGGCGGAACCGGGTGGGCCGATGCGGGCGATCGGGGGTGGATCATGGCGAGTACGTCGTCTCGCAGGGTGATCCGCCAGCCGATGCGCAGCCGCGCGAACAGGATCACGCTGACAAGCAGCGCGAGAACGCAGACCATCCAGGTCATCGCGTGATCGTCGCCGCAGTCGGTGCAGCCTGCATGATCCGTGGCGGCGGTGGTGGTGTTCACCGCTGCGGTACCGGGAGAGGCGTCGTGGTGGGCGCTGGGTGGTGCCGGCTCGGCGCTGACGGCCACCGTGCCGCCGTGGCCGGCGGTGGTGGCGTGGGTGTTGAGGGAGTGCATGGCCAGGAGCCCCGCGATGACGGCGCCGACGACAGCCACCATCATCAGGAGGGTGCGGGTGACCGCGCGCTGGCCACGCAACTGGTGTGCAAGGGCAATCAGCGACATTCTCACCTCCTGATGGATTTCTAGGCTAACTTTTCCCGGCAGTGACGGCGGGCTCTGGACCCGTCGGGGTGGGTCGTTGGTGTGCCGCGGTTACAACGCCGCGAGAAGGTCGGTGCACGCCTGCTCACAGCGACGGCACGCCTCTGCGCAGACGCGGCAGTGCTCGTGCATGTCGGCGTGCTGCTCGCATTCCTGCGCGCAGGAGGCACACGCGGTGCGGCACGCCTCCACAACAGCGCGAACCACATCGGCGTCCATCGTCGTCTGTCGAGAAAGCACCGCACCGGTCGCGGCGCATACGTCGGCGCAGTTGGCGTTCTTGGTGATGCACGTCACCAGCTCGGCCACCATGTCCTCCGACAAGCAAGCGTCGGCACACGCGGTGCAGGTCTGCGCGCACTCGATGCACGCCTGGATACAGCGGGCGAGGGCGTCCGCAGCGTCAATGGTTCCGGCCTTGGGGTGCGTGGTGAGCATCTGGTCAACAGCAGTCATGGTCGCTGGTCCTTTCCCGGGGACCGTCCCCGGCGCCTGCCACGATAAAAGCGGGCGCCGAGCGCGATCCGGGGGTTGCGGGCGCGGGGAAACTACTTCGCGGCGACGGCTTGCGGGCTGAGGTCGAGCCGGCGAAGAAGTTGCGCGTTGAGTGCGACGACGATCGTGGACAGCGACATCAGGATCGCTCCGACGGACATGGGGAGGACGAACCCGATAGGGGCGAGCACTCCGGCGGCGAGGGGGACGGAGATGAGGTTGTATCCGGCGGCCCACCACAGGTTCTGCTTCATCTTCCGATAGCTGGCCCGCGACAGGTCGATCACGGACAGCACGGAGCGGGGGTCGTCGCTGGCGAGGATGACCCCGGCGGACGCGATGGCGACGTCGGTGCCCGCGCCGATGGCGATACCGACATCGGCTTGCGCGAGGGCGGGTGCGTCGTTCACCCCGTCACCGACCATGGCGACCTTGCGGGATTCGTTCTGGAGCTGCTTGACCTTGGATGCTTTGTCTTCTGGGCGGACCCCGGCGAAGTAGCGGTCGATGCCGAGGTCGGCGGCGACGGAGGCGGCAACCGCTTCGGCGTCTCCGGTGATCATGACCACCTGCACGCCCCGCTGGTGCAGTGCGTCGACCGCGGCGCGCGATTCGGGGCGGATCTCGTCCGCCAGGCGCAGCGCTCCTGCCACCTGCCCGTCGATGAGGACGTGGAGGATGATCGCACCCTCCTTGCGCCACTCGTTCGCGATCGACCGCTCAGCGGCCTTCTCCTGCTCGAGCATGTAGGGGCCGCCGACCTGGACGGTGCGCCCGGTGACCTGCGCGCGGACACCGACGGCCGGTGACGATTCAAAGTCGTTGGAGGAGGGGACGGTGAGCTGCTTCTCTTTCGCGGCGTTCACGATCGCCCGAGCAAGGGGGTGTTCAGAGTCCGCCTCGGCGGCGGCGGCCAAGGCCAGCAGTTCGTCTGCATCGACCCCTTCGGCAGGGTCGATCGCGGTGACGGCCGGCGTTCCCTTGGTGAGTGTGCCGGTCTTGTCGAACAGCACCGTGTCGACGGTGCGCATGCTTTCCAGCGCGAGACGGTCCTTGATCAGAACACCGCCGCGCGCGGCACGCTCCGTGGCGATCGACACGACGAGCGGGATCGCCAGCCCCAAGGCGTGCGGGCAGGCGATGACCAGAACGGTGATGGTGCGGATGACCGCTTCGTCGGGGAATCCCACCAGGGACCACACCAAGGCGGTGACCGCGGCCGCGCCGAGCGCGAACCAGAACAGCCACCCCGCAGCACGGTCCGCGAGCCGCTGCGCGCGAGAGGAGGAGTTTTGAGCCTCAGTGACGAGCTTCTGGATGCCCGCGAGGGCGGTGTCCTGCCCGACCGCGGTGATTTCTACGCGAACTCCGGAATCGGTAGCGACCGTGCCGGCAACCACCTGATCGCCGTCGCCGCGGCGAACCGGACGGGATTCTCCGGTAATCATCGACTCGTCCATGCTGGCCGAGCCCTGCACGATCCGCCCATCCGCGGGAACCCGCCCACCGGGGCGGACCACAACCACGTCACCGACCTGCAGCTCAGCGGGGGCGACGGTGACGGTGGTTTCCCCGTCCACCTTCTCGGCCTCGTCGGGCAGGAGCGCGGCGAGGGAGTCGAGGGCGGAGGTGGTCTGGGCGAGGGATCGCATCTCGATCCAGTGCCCGAGAAGCATGATGACGACCAGCAGCGCCAGCTCCCACCAGAAGTCCAACTCGTGGTGCAACAGCCCGAGGCTTGCCCCCCAGGACGCGAGGAACGCGACGGTGATCGCGAGGGCAATGAGAAGCATCATGCCGGGCTTGCGGGCGCGCAGCTCGCTGACGGCGCCGGTAAGGAACGGGGCGCCACCCCAGACATACATGACGGTCCCGAGAATCGGGGACACCCATCCCACCCACGCCGCGTCCGGCAGCGGGTAGCCGATCAGCATCGAGAACATGCTGGAGAAAGCCACGACCGGCACCGCGAGAACCAGCATGATCCAGAACAGCCGCCGGAACCGGGCGACGTGATCACCGTGACCGGCGTGACCGCCGTGGTCGGCGTGACCGTGCCCGGCGTGCCCCGCCGCAGGTGCCCGATCATCCGTGCCGTGCGGGTGGCCCATCGCTACGTGGTCGTGTACTGCCGTTGCCGCCGGAGCGTTGTGGCCCTGGTGGTTCGTGCGGGCCGAGTGGTTGTGATGTTCGTGCTGGCTCATGGGAGCCTCCTTCGCTGGGTGCGCCGCCACGGCGCACGATTCAGGTTCGGTTGGGGCATGGGAGTGCGGGCGATGTGCACGGGTGCCGGCTCGGGGCGGAACCGGCGCAGCCGGAGGCTGTTGGTCACGACGAACACCGACGACAGCGCCATGGCCGCCGCGGCGACGAGCGGGTTCAGCAGCCCGGCCATGGCGATCGGGATGGCGGCGACGTTGTAGGCGAAGGCCCAGAACAGATTGCTCTTGATGGTGCGGAGGGTGCGGCGGGAGAGTCGGATCGCGTCGGCCACGACGGTCAGGTCGCCGGAGACGATCGTGATGTCACTGGCGGCGATCGCCGCGTCCGTGCCGCCCCCCATCGCAAGGCCGAGGTCGGCTGCGGCGAGGGCCGCGGCGTCGTTGACGCCGTCACCGACCATTGCGACCACGTGGCCATCGTTTTGGAGCCGGCGGATCACTTCGAGCTTCCCGGCGGGGGTGACGCCGGCGTGCACGTCGGAGATGCCGACCTCAGCGGCGATCCGTGCGGCCGTGGTGTCGTTGTCGCCGGTGAGGAGCACCGGGCGCAGCCCGAGTGCGCGGAACAGTGCGATGGCGGTCGAGCTGGTCGGCTTCACCGTGTCCGCCACGCCGATCGCGCCCAGGTACCGCCCGTCGCGGCCGACCGCGATTGCGGTACTGGTACGAGCGAGCGTGTTCAGCTCCGCTGCGGCCTCCGACGGTGGGTGGATGCCCCACTGCTCGGCCAGCCAGGAGGCGCGGCCCGCGACCACCGCGGCGCCGTCCACGACCCCCTGCACACCGAACCCGGCGTGCGAGGCGAAGCTGTCCGCATATGCACCAGGCGCGGTGGCGGTGATCGCGCGGGCGACGGGATGCTCGGAGCCCGCCTCGACCGCAGCGGCGACCCGCAGCAGCTCGTCCCGGGTGACACCAGGGGCGGGGTGAACGGTGGTGACGGTCATCTTGCCGGTGGTCACGGTGCCGGTCTTGTCGAGCACGATGGTGTCGACGGTGCGGGTCTGCTCCAGCACCTGCGGTCCACGGATCAAGATTCCCAGCTGCGAGCCCCGGCCGGTGCCCACCAAGAGGGCGGTGGGGGTGGCGAGGCCAAGCGCGCACGGGCACGCGATGATCAGTGTCGCGACCGCGGCGGTGAACGCTTGTTCCAGCGATGCCCCAGCGATCATCCAGCCGACGAAGGCGGCGGCGGCAAGTCCGATGACGATCGGGACGAACACGGCCGACACCCGGTCAGCGATGCGTTGCACCTTGGCCTTGCCGGTTTGGGCTTCCTCCATCAGCCGGCGCATGCGCGCGAGCTCGGTGTCGGCGCCGACCCGGGTGATTTCTACGGTGAGGCGGCCGCCGACATTCACCGTCGCTCCTACGACACGCGACCCAGTCGTCACCTCGACGGGGACTGATTCTCCGGTGAGCATGCTGGCATCGACGGCGGAGGCACCATCGATCACCAGCCCGTCGGAGGGAATCTTCTCCCCCGGTCGAACGAGCACAGTGTCTCCGACCGACAGCTGCGCGACCAGCACCATCCGTTCGGCGCCGTCGACGAGCTGCGTGGCGTGCTTCGCGCCCATCTCCAGCAGCGCCCGCAACGCCTCCGACGATGACTTTCTCGCGCGCGCTTCGGCATACCGCCCGGCCAGGATAAAGACGGTGACCAGCGCGGCCACTTCCAGATAGATTTCGTGGCCCCCGGCCTGCGGGGTACCGACAAGGGTGAACGTCATCGTCATGCCGGGCACGCCTGCGCCACCGAAGAACAGCGCGTAAAGGGACCACCCGAACGCGGCGATGACACCAACGCTGATGAGGGTGTCCATGGTCGCCGCGCCGTGTCGGGCGTTGACGGCCGCGGCCCGGTGGAACGGCCACGCGCCCCAAACCGCCACCGGGGCGGTAAGAGTAAGGGCAAGCCACTGCCAGTACTCGAACTGCAACGCCGGGACCATCGACAACACTGCCACCGGCAGCGACAGGGCGGCACTAATCAGCAGACGCCGCCGAAGCGCCCCGACCTCGCCGTCCTCTCGGTTTGGGGTGTTCTCATCGATATCACCGCTCGGTGGCGGTGCGGGGAGAGCCGCCTGGTACCCCGCGGATTCGACGGCGGCGATCAGGGTGGCAGGGTCGACGTCGTTCCCGCGAACACGTGCTTTTTCGGTGGCGTAGTTCACCGTTGCCTCCACACCGGGAAGCTTGTTCAGCTTGCGTTCAATCCGGGTCGCACACGACGCGCATGTCATCCCGGAAATATCGAGTTCGACGTCGACCGCGCTCATGCGGGTGCGCCGGCCAGGGTGTAGCCGGCCTCCTCCACCGCGGCCCGCACTGCGGCAGCATCGATCGGGGTCAAGCTGTGGATGGTGACGCGCGACGTACCGCCGGCGTTGAGGTCTACCGTGACGTTCTCTACACCGTCGATCGCAGTCAGCTCCTCCGTGACGCTCGACACGCAGTGCGAGCATGTCATTCCGGTCACCAGGACGTCTTCTGTCACCGTCGCCGCGGTGGACGCGGGTGCGTCTGTCGCGTCGGACGTGGCGCAGCAAGCGCAGCCGGCGTTGGTGTCTTTCAGGCCGAGGTCGATGCGGTCGGTCATGATTTGCTCCTCTGGGGTCGGTGCGGGATCAGGAACGGACGAGCCGTGCAATCGCGTCGTTGGCCTCACGAATCTTCTCTGCGGCAACCTGGCCGCCCTCTGCGCTCGCCTCCGCGACGCAGTGGCGGAGGTGATCCCCGAGCAGGGATAGAGCAACCGTCTCCAAAGCCTTCGTCGCGGCGGAGACCTGCGTAAGGATGTCGATGCAGTACTTGTCTTCATCGACCATTCGGGCGATCCCTCGTACCTGACCCTCGACGCGACGCAGCCGCTTCTGGAGGTCGTCTTTGTTGCCCTCGTATCCGTTCACCTAGATACCATACCCCCCTAGGGTATGTAGCGCAACACTCCTATTCATCCCCCTGCGCGCGTCCACCGGAGTGGGCCGCCCAACCGGGGATGATTATTCAGCAAGTCCTGTACTGTCGACACGTGTCCACAGCCACTGCGACTGCCACCGTGACGCATACCGCCGCGCTCGCGCGCCTCGGCCACGCGCTCTCCGACTCCACGCGCGCGGGCGTGCTGCTGGCACTGCGGGAAGCACCCGCCTACCCCTCCGACCTAGCGGACGCTCTCGGCGTCTCCCGACAGGTCATGTCGAACCAGCTCGCGTGCCTTCGAGGGTGCGGGCTCGTGGAGGCTGTGCCGGATGGGCGGCGCACCTGGTATCGGCTTGCTGACTCTCACCTCTCACCCGCCTTGGACGAGCTGCTACGCCTCGTCCTCTATGTCGAACCGGGCTGCTGCGCCGGAGAAAGCTGCACCTGCGCATGACCACCACGACCTCTCGCCCCACAGACGACCGCCGGCACACTCTCCAACGCCGCATCAAGTGGATCGTCACCGCGACGATCGCCTACAACCTCATTGAGGCCGTCGTCGCGATCACCGCCGGCACCGTCGCCTCATCGGCTGCGCTGATCGGGTTCGGCCTGGACTCCACGATCGAGGTCCTCTCGGCGGCAGCCGTGGCCTGGCAGTTCACCCGCCGCGACCCCGAGCGGTGGGAGAAGGGCACGCTGCGCGTCATCGCCGTGGCGTTCTTCGCCCTCGCCGCCTACGTCACCGCGACGTCGGTGCTCGCGCTCGTGGGCCAGGTCGACGTGCAGCACTCCACTGTCGGAATCGTGCTCACCGCGCTCAGCGTCGTCATCATGCCATTCCTCTCGCTGGCGGAACGACGCGCGGGCCGCGAGCTGGGATCGGCAACCGCTGTGGCCGACTCCAAGCAGACCCTCATCTGCACCTACCTGTCCGCCGCGGTTCTCGTCGGCCTCATTGTCAACAGCCTGTTCGGCTGGTGGTGGGCCGATGCGATCGCCGGACTCGTCATCGCCGCCTTCGCAATCCGAGAGGGTATCGAGGCATGGCGCGGTGACGCCTGCGCCACCTCCGTGGGGATGCTCCTCGAGGAGGAGCACGACGACGACCATCACCGCTGAGCGGGTAGAGCACCTCAGATCAGCCATGACGGCTTCTGTCGCACGCCGCATGAGGAATCTAGGACGTCGTTCTACCGCGCACGGGAGAGGAACACCACCCACCCACCCAGAACGACCGCGATCGCGGAGCCAGCAGCCAGCACCACTCCACCGAAGTCTTGGTCTTCGGCTGGTGCTCTACCCCAGGTGCGGCCCATCGCACCGAACCAGTCGGCGGCTACTAGACCGGCAGTAGAGATGTACACAGATACAACCGCCATCGCCACAGCTAAACCGACGACCATCAGCAGCTTCATCTGTGTCGGCCGGCGGCTGGACCCGTCACCACCTATCAAGCCACGCACGAGCAGAGATCCCACGACGAGGGTTGCTGCCGTCGCCATTTGCCGCCCTAGGAGATCCCCTACTGTCCAACGGAGGAGGTCAGAACTGAAAAGCAGCCAAATCAACATCGCGGTGGCCGGGACAGCGACCACGGGTGCCGAAGCGAAACGCACACCTCGCGAATGCATGAGCACCTGCGCCCATTCATACCCTCCCCTGCTGCCGTCTTCGCGGCGATGGGCTGCCTTGCGGGCGAGCTCGATTGGCGCCCCGGCTGCGAGAAGGGGCACCACCCCGACAAGGAGAATGACTATCCCAAGAACGTGCGCACTGTAGATGTAGCTACGGTAAGCGCCCAACGCTCCGCTAGTGACCCATACCAAGAGGAGCGTCCCTGCCACCCACGCGGTCGCCCGCCAGGGGTTCCATCGGTACCCACGCGCCTTTAGCCGCAGCACAGCGCTCACGTAGAAGATGAGTCCGAGCACGGCGGCAACTAACCACAGCAGGTCGGGGCTCCACGCCGTGAACCAACGCGACATAGTCCACTCAGGAGGTAGCGGAGCGCCGGTGAGTACCTCAGCGGGTGTGAGCGCGCCTGCAGGTTCGGGGAGAATCGGCGGCGGTGTTCTCGCGAGAGCGGCAGCCGCTCCACTAGCCATCCCCATCAATCCCAACTCCGCACACAACAGCAGCCAGAAAGTCTTGGCGTCGCTGGGGTTGGCGCGCATCCTTCGGAGTAGACGCAGTCGGTAGATCGCCCCCAGAACACCGATGGCGGTGAGGGCTACAACCTTGACGATGAGGATGAGGCCGTAAGGGGAGGCGAGAGCACCGAGAGTTTCTAGGCCGATGGCGGCTCGAACCGTGCCCGAGAACGCGACGAGCGCGAAGGCAATAACGGCGATGGTGGAGTACCGCATCAGAACTGTCGCCATCTCACTCTTGGAAGTGACGGAACGAATGATCGCCAGCAGCAGCAGACCACCGAGCCAGACCGCTGCGGCGATGAGGTGTATGACGATGGCTGTCGTGGCTTGCTGGTGAGAGGCCTCATCACCTGAATGGCCTTGTGTTCCCATCGGGACAAGCGCTGCCAGCGCGAGAAGTGCCACGGTTGCTGTCCCGCCCCACGAACGCACCGCAAATGTGAGCACCGCGAGAATGGCACCCGCGATGGTCGTCATCAACCACACACGTCCCCCCTCGGTCTGCACGAGGTACCGGCCAAGCTGAGACCCAAATTCGGGACCGGCATTCAAAGCGGGGTTGAAGATGACCATGAAGCTGAAGAAGCCAGTAGCAGCAGATGCCACGGTGAAGATGGCGGCAGATAGCGCAGCAACATCCAACGCCAATTCAAACCCGCGCTGTTCGACGCGCAACGAGAACAAGGCGACAAAGAGCGCCCCTCCCATTCCCGCGGCGCTCATGTTCACGACGAGCTTTGACACTGGCAGCCCCCACCGTGCGAGGGGCCCGGCGTCGGCCAGTTGCAAGGGGGCAGCGCCACCGCCGACTGCGAGAGCGCACACCAAGGCAGCGACTGCGCTGACGACGAGGATGATGAGCGCAATCACGCGGTACACGTTCCACCGGCGCGGTTGCAGAGACGGAAGCCGCGTGGAGCCAGGTGCCCCCACCCTTACCGTCGAGTGGGCGTGCCCGAGCTTAGCGCCGGAAGTAGGCATCAGTTCAGCCCCGAATAGGCATGCAGACCCTTGAAGAACATGTTCACGGCGGTGAAGTTGAACAGCACCGCAGCGAACCCCACGATAGACAGCCACGCAGAACGGTTACCGCGCCATCCACGGGTGGCACGAGCGTGGATGTACCCGGCGTACAGCACCCAGATGATGAAAGTCCACACCTCTTTGGTATCAAAACCCCAGAAGCGTCCCCAGGAGTCGTTTGCCCAAATCGCGCCGGCAATCAGGGTGAAGGTCCAGAAGATGAAGCCAATGATGGCGAACCGGTAAGCCAGGGCTTCCAGATCTTCAGAGGTGGGCAGGGTTCGAAGCAGGCCCCGCCGCGTGTTGACGGAGGGGCGACTCTCACGCCGGTGTTGCAGAAGTTGCGTCACGGACAGGCCGCACGCGATGGCGAACAGCGCAGTCGCAAGGGAGGCCACGAAGACGTGGATGACAAGCCACACGCTACGCAGCGGGTCCATCAGAGGGGTGACCTCGACGTAGAACCCCAAGGTCGCACCACCCAGAAGAAGGACGACCATCCCAAGCAAGAAGGAGCCGAGGAAACGCAGGTCGTACCGCCGAAGGGCGAAAAGGAACACGCCGACGATGAGAAGAGTGCCGGTGAGTGCGAATTCGTACATGTTCGCCCACGGCACACGAGCTGCGGCGATGCCTCGGAGGACATCCCCGCTCAGCTGCAGCGCGAATCCCAAAATGGTGAGGGCGGTTCCGATACGTGCCCATACGAGACGTTCGCGCTCACGTGGCGGCACTTGCAATTGCACCGCGGCCGCCGGGGGCGCCACCGGTGGAGCCACGTCCCCGACCGTCACGAGTTCCGCAGCGGGCGCCTCGACGCGAGACACGCGCACGGCAAGGTCGATGGCATACGCCGCAAAGGCGAGCGCGTAAACGCCGATGGCCGTCCACACCATCAGCAGGGACAGCCCATCAAGGGTGAGGGCGGATGATTCGGTCACGGGTGGAATCCTTAGATTGTCCAGCACTCTTTGACGGTGCCGGTGGTTGCCAGGGCGAGAGTCGGAACGCGCTCGGTGAAGGATCGAGTGGTCTCGGGGAAGGGGGCGTACTCGACGACCCGCCACCCCACGACGCCGAAATCCTCGTCCAGGGCTTGGATGGCGCACGCGAACCGTGCGCCGGAGGGAGGGGTGGCTTGAAAGGACACCGTCACAGCCCGCTCATCGACGACGAGGTAGCCGGTCTCGGCGATGGAGATGTCGTCCAAGCTATTTTGAAGTGTGATCCAGACCAGGTAGGCAATGGCAGCCACCGCGAACACAGCAACACTGATCCAGAAAGCTCGGCGACGCCAGGGAAGCGAAGTGCGGCCGTATCGATCGTCGAGTTTCTTTTGCAGTGCCGTTCGCTGCGGTGCGGCGCGGCGCCTGCCGCCGCGCTTTGTAATGGCGCGTTTAGTCACTGAGCATTCGCTTCCAACCACGCCAGGGAATCCACGGTGACGTCGTTGACGGACACCTCGAAATGCAAGTGGTTTGCGGTGGAGCGGCCTGTGCTTCCGACGAGTCCGAGGAGTTGGCCCGCCTGCACTTCCTGGCCGCTGCCGACCTGCCGGGTGTTGTACTGCATGTGCGGGTAGACGGCCCGGATACGTTGGCCGTTGACGACGGACTCAACGGTGACAGCGACGCCGTAGGCGCCATAGCTCTCGCTCGAGACATCGACTGTCCCGGCCACGGACGCGTAGATTGGCGTGCCGCCCGCGGTCACCATGTCGGTGCCCATGTGCGCCCCGCCTCTTGCTCCGAATTGGTCCGTGACTCTGAACGTCGAGGTCAATGGCCAGCGCACAACCCCGCTACCGGCGGCGAGGACGGGGACTGCGCGTTCAGCAGCGAAGGTGGTAGCGGGCCGAGCTGCGCGTGCTGCGGCGGCCGCGGCCGCCGCAGCCTCTCGCGCCTTTTTCTGATGAATTTCTTCCTGAGACGTCGCTGCGTAGCTCTGCCTGTCCAGGGGCGAAGCGGGGAGCGCGGAGGACACGGTGAATTGTTGTGAGTCGTCCGCAGCGGCTTGCTGCAAGGTCGGCTCGGAGTCCGTGACAGGTGAGGCCGCGTACGCCGGCAGCGCCAGAGGACACATGAGCGCCAGCGCCAACGCACTCGCAACAAGCGGGCGGGCGCGCATTGCGCGCGCGGCCTCAGGACCGTGGGAGCTCCGCGCCTCACGCATCCTGAACTCATCAGCGTGGCGCCGTTCCCTGCGCGTTAGAGGGCGTGACTGGTGTGTCGACCAAATCTCACTGCTCATTGACGGTGTTCCTTCACTGCCCCACCTGCTGCTGTCGTCGACGCCGTCCGGACGAGAAAAGCACAAGCGCCGCCGCGCCCAGAATGACGACAGCGACGCCAGTCACTAACAGCGGAAGACCGATTCCGCTCCGTGGCTCTTCGACCTCCGCCACGGCGTCTGCTGTCGCGCTTTGTTCTGGTGTCGACGAGATGGCCGGGCTCTGCTCAGATGAGGAGGGGGCACCCGTGGTTGCAGAGGGGTCCGGTTCGGCGGACGCCGTGGGCGTTACGGGAGCGTCAACCGTGAACGCGTACTCACCGCTGATGGGGTGACCGTCGCTGGAGACCACGCGCCATCGCACCGTGACTACGCCTGGAGACGTGACTGGCTTCACTGCCTGGGTCACCGTCGTGTCAGCGACGACCGGAGGCGTCAGTGCAACGTTCGCTCCTGAGGAGTCAATCACTTCGACCGCGATGGCGCTGGAGGCGTCGAAGACCTCCCCGCTGTATGTCATTGACACCTCAGCGGGCGTCGCTGAGACGACTGAGTCCGCTGCTGGGGAGGACTGGACCAAAGCGTCGTGAGCACGAGCCGGCGGCGAACCGGGTAGAACGAACATCAGGGATAGTGCCGTCACGGCAATGCCGGCGGCTGCGAACCAGCGAGGCGAACGGGGGGCGAAAAGTGTGTGCATGGCGTCTTTCAGTGGGACTGCGGCGCCCGGGGATTGGGCGCCCACGGCAGTCGTCGAGCGTCGGATCAGAAACGCTCCGAGTGCACCTGTACGGCCGCGCCCGAAGGGGTGGGAAGTTGCGTTCGACTACAACTTCGTTGGCGTCAGATCAGCCGAGAAGGTGTGATTTTCGGAGCCCCGGTACGGGTCAGGTCCGTGAGAGAGACAGTTCGGTCAAGCTCAGCGTCGTGGTGTGTGAGCGGACGGTACGTAAAACGTGAGGCTGATCGCGTCGAGGTGAGCGGATGACATTGAGATTCGACCGCATGAGACGGAAGCGATGCTCCAGCAGCATTCCCGCCACACACACGCCTACCAGGCATAGCGCTACGGCCGCCGCTGGGAGAGCCTGCGTCAGGCTGTTGACAACGTCACCGGCGGGCTCATCGAGGACTGTTCGACTACCTTGATCGCTCTCCCACGTGTGGGTCGCGGACGCCGCATCGGAGGTCGTGGAAGCATCAGAGTGGCTGCTTGACCATACAGCGAGCAGACACATCAAGATTAGGACGAGGCTGGCGATGATCCTCATTCTCACGACGGAGGCGGTACTGGCCCCAAGTGGGGCGCGTCCCGTGCTTACCGGCATCGCAGCGATGGTACCAATCCGAACTGGCCGTCACAGCCAAGCCGGGGCAGCCTGGCATCGGAGGCCAAGCGTGCGCTGCTCGCGCGGGGTGCGCGATGCGGTCTGCCGTTTGTCCAGCTCATCACCGTTTCCGCGCACGAACGTGGATGCGCAGACGAACGCACAACAGCACACCGGCCGATGCAACGACCATTGCAATTTCGATGGTGGGGCTGAGCCAGCTCGCCGGCGTGATCCCCGCCCGTAGCGGCACCTCGCTCACTCGGCCAGCGGCCGTGTCCACCCCGATGGTCTCTTCGGTCGACCCATCGGGGTTGATCACTTGGCTTGTTCCCACGGTGGAGACGTTGACCACTGCGCGCCCGGTTTCGATGGCTCGCATTCGCGCGATGGCGAGCTGCTGCACGTTCTCGTCTGTTCCGCGGAAGTCGGCGTTGTTTGTCTGGAAGATGTAGACCTGCGCGCCTTGCCGTGCTGCATCGAAGATCACGTCGTCGTAGATGACGTCGAAACAGATCGCCAGCCCGACGCGGGTGCCTCCTATATCCATCACTGGCGCCGATCTGCCTGGGGTGTACTCCCTCTGGATCAGACTGACAAGGTCAGGTGCGAGACGTTCAAACAGCCACCGGTCGGGCACGTATTCGCCGAACGGGACGGGGTTGAGTTTGTCGTAGCTCTGCTCGCTACCGTCCGTCGTCCACAGCATGGTTGAGTTGAACGTTTGCTCGCCTCTCGTGGTTGCGGCGTTCATTAGGAGCGGGGCACCGTACGCGGCGGAGATTTCACTCAGCACTCGACGTGTGGGTTCTGAAGACGCCGGGTCGATGTCCACGGAGCCCTCTGGCCAGGCGAGCACGTCCATCTGCTGGCCCCGAATCGTTTTCGATGTTGATGCTTGGGCTCGGAGCATGTCGCCTTCGTTGCGGTCGTCGAAATAGCCTGCCGGCCCGTTGCCTTGGACCCACCCGACGGTGAACGTTCCGATACTCCGGGTGGCGTACTGGGGTGTGACCGCCATGAGCAGGACTCCCACGAGCGCCGGCACGCCGGCACGCAGAGTGCGACGCCCCGGTCTGAGGGCCTGCACGAGGGCGGCGCACACGCCCACGACGAGGAAGGTCACACCCGTCGTTCCCACCCAGGACGCCACTTCAGGAAATGGTCCCGACACTTGCGTCATTCCTACCCGTGCCCAGGGGAAGCCCGAGTACGGCCACATTCCGACAAGTACTTCCCGCGCGGCCCACAGGGCTGCTACCAGCGCGGGGATACCCAGCAGGTCTAAGGCCCCGCCGAGCCTACGTACCTTCACCCAACGGTAGGTGAGGGTGATGGTTATGCTGCTGACACCGATCAGGACTGTCTGCAGGGCGCTGAGGGCCAACCAGGGCACTGGTCCGAGGAATTGCGCCACCCATACGAGGTGGGCAAGGTTGAACACGGCCCCGAAGACGCAACCCACGACGAAGGAAGCGAGCGTGCCTCTTCCGAGGAGAGCCGCGAGCAGGATCGTCACGCTCACGAAAGCAAGCGGCCACCATCCGAGGTCCGGTGTGGCCGCATCCATCAGCAACCCCGCCGCTGCCGCCAAGGGCAACGCCGCCGTCACGGGCAAGGAATCCGTGCCGCTGGTCCACATAGAGGGCATGCGCAGCGCGCCGGTTGCCCCTCGAAGTGCTGTCATGCGGACCCGCCTTTCTCTAGACGGCGCAGGTACTCGTTGTACTCGTCGAGCTCTGGATCCCCGTGCGCGTCCGCCCATCTGCTTGCGGCGGCGTCACGAACGGAGTCGTGCCGGAACCACCGGTGCATCACGATCAGGATCATGATGAGTGTGGGCGCCTCGCCATAGGACCATGCAAGACCGCCGGCTACGCGTTGGTCCTCGATGGGGTCGATCCCTAGGGCAATGGTCGATTCAGCGAATGTTCCTACTACCAGACTGGTCGCCATCATGAGGAACACCCCGAAGAAGGCGTGCAACGCTGCCTCAGCGAAAAGGTCGAGTGCCCGTCCTCCGTGGCTCATGCGGACCGGTAGTGGATCTGTGGAGAGCACCGGGATGGTGAACAGGATCCCGCTGATCAGGAACGCCGATTCTAAGGCGGTGTGACCGCCGGGGAGGGCTAGGACGGGATCGAGCAGATCTGCGATGTACAGGCCGTAGAAGGCCGCGAGGTAGGCGGGTAATGCGACCCAGGGGCTTAGGGCCCATCTTGACCCTCGCCACCGCAACGCGCCGTGCGCCACTTTGAGGACACTTTTTCCGACGCCGCGGTGCGGGGTGGCACGCAGCAGAAGGGTTCCCGGGGAACCGAGCACGAGCAGCGGTGGGATGGCCATCATCAATGTCAGCTGCTGAAACATGAACACCGAAAGCAGGGCTTTGCCGTAGTCCTCTACAGCGAGGCCGGTGACGGCGGCGAGGGCTGCGCAGCCGGAGACGAAGCTCACCGTGCGCAACACCGACCACCGTCGATGCTGCCGCCACAGACGCAGCGCCCCGAGGAGGTAGATGGTGGCCATCACCGTTGCGGCGCCCGGCAAAAGGGTAAAGGGGTGCGCTGCGGGCAGCAGGTAGTCGCCAAGGTCGAGGGGGGCGTTCATAGCTGTGGACCTATCGTGGCTGCGCGGCCGTATTCGCCCGCTCACACACTTCTGTGTGAGCCTCCGCTAGGTGCTGGACCGCGCGGGCAAGCCCCGGGTCGTCTCCTCGGGCGAGGGCGGCGTACTCCACGTGGATCGTCGAGTCGGTTGTGGTCGCCGAGTGGTGGACTTTCACCCAGATTCGGCGGCGAGGTATGAGAAGTCCGGTGAACAGCCCGACGCAGGCCAGCACAGAGAACGCGAGGACCCAGCCGCTGCTGGGGTCGCGTTGGATCTGCAGGGACGCGAACCGTTTCACCGGAGCACCGTCGGCTTCCTCCCAGGTGATGGTGCCCCACCCGTTGGGCAGCGCACCGGTGGTACCGGGCCTGAGTTCAATGGATTCCTGTCCGGTGTTGCCGCCGGTGAGCTGGGTGAGTTGGTCAACTTCCAGGGCGTAGACGGAACGGGGGGTTCCATCGTCGATGCCCAGGTCGCCTGCGAATGCGTTGAGGGTGATGACGGGGTTGATTACGTCGGGGTAGATCGAGGTGGCGGCACCTGAGGGCAAGGTGTCCTGTGTGGGGTAGAAAAAGCCGATCAGCCCGAGCTGCTGCGGCAAGCCATCCGGAACTTTCACGACGCCTAGTGAGGTCATGTTGGAGTCTTGCGGGAGGAAGGGTAGTGAGTCGCTATAAACGATCTGACCTTCCGCGTCACGGATGGTGAGGGTAGGCGCGTAACCGTTTCCGAGGAGATGGATGCGGTCGGTCCCTACAGTGATGGGGTAGTTGACGACCACCCGCTCGGTTCGGTCGTCTGCTCCGGGGGATCTGATCGTGACGTTGGCGGCGAAGTCGCCCGCTTGCCCACCGCCAGGGGAGCCTGCTGGCTGGTAGGTGACGTCGAAACGGTCCAGCGTGAGGGAGTACGGCGTCAGGTTGGATCCGTCCGCGAAACGGCCGGGGTCGAAGGAGGAGAAGTCGCTGAGGGTGTTGACGAAGGTTGTCCCCTCCACCACGACGCGCTGGCCGGTGTAGGCGAACGCCTTGCCGACGACGACGGAGACGAGCACGCCGACCAGGGCGATGTGAAAGAGCAGGTTGCCGGTCTCGCGGAGGTACCCGCGTTCGGCCGAAACGGAGGTCCACCCCTTCCCGTCGTAGCGGCGGACGCGATAGCGACGCCGGGCGAGTTCTGTTTCGGCAAGATCCAAAGCTGCCGCGGGGGTGAGATGCTCGCCGGGGATGGCTCGCTCGAGGTGTTCGGGGAGTCGAGCGAACCGGATGGGTGTGCGCGGCGGTTGTCCTTTGAGAGCGCGGTAGTGGTGTTTCGCCCGCGGGATGACGCACCCGATGAGGGATACGAACAGCAGCAGATAAATGGACGAGAACCAGGGCGAGTAGTAAACGTCGAACAATCCGACGGCGTCGAGGAACGGGAACCACTCGGGGTTGTTGCGCTCCCATTGGATGACGCCGTTGGGGTCGGCGCCTCGTTGAGGAAACAGTGAGCCGGGTACTGCGGCCAGGGCGAGGGAGAGCAGGAGGATGAGCGCGGTGCGCATGCTGGTGAGCTGGCGCCATGTCCAGCGGAGCCACCCTTTGCCATCCAGCTTTACCTGTGGGCCGTCTTGATCGTTCGGGGCCCCGTCAGGATGGTCCGCCGGCCGCCGCGGGTCTGAATCGACGTGGCGGGTATCAGAGCGGGAGGGGGACATTGATTACCACCTGTTGCAGAAGTGACATGAGCGAGGTCCACACGCCCGTCACCATGAGCAGCCCGAGCAGGATGAGCACGGCGCCTCCGATGAGGTTGAGTGTGCGGATGTGAGTGCGGAGGACTGTGACGGACCGCGCAGCCCACCCCCATCCGAGCGCCAGTACGAGGAAGGGCACTCCGAGGCCGAGTGAGTAAGACAGACCGAGGAGCCCGGCTCGGGCGGGGTCACCAAGGTTCCACGACACGGACAGGATTGCTGCGAGTGTGGGGCCAATGCACGGTGTCCAGCCGACACCAAGTGAGAACCCGAGAAGCGGAGCGCCGACGAGCCCGGCTCGACGACGGAGGGTCGGACGCATGCCACGCTGTCCAAGCCGGATTGCGCCTGTGAAGACCAGCCCCAGGACGATGTTCACAATGCCGAAGACGCGGGTAAGGAGATCGGCGTAGCGCGAGAGCGCCACCCCGAAGAATCCCCCCAAGACGGTCACGGCGACGAAGACCACAGTAAATCCGGCGATGAAGAGCAGGACGCCTGCTACGAGCCGCGGGCGTGTGGTGACCGTCGTCGCACCGTCTCCTCCGGTTGTGGAGGTGGGAGGGGCGGCCACACCGCCGAGGTACCCGAGGTAGCCGGGCACCAGCGGTAGGACACAGGGCGATAGGAAGGAGATGAGACCGGCGACCAGGGCGAGGGGGATGGCAAGCCAGAGTGCGCCGTCGACGACGAGCGCCCCGGCGCTCATGGTCTCTCCGCCAGCGTGTCCGCGACGATGGTGGACAGGATGGACGCGCTGGGAAGTTGGCCGATGATGCGGGCGGCGAGGCGACCCTGGCGGTCCATTACGAGCGTTGTGGGTGTGGCCTGGATCGGGGTGAGTTGCGCGAAGGCGAGTTTCACCTGACCGTCATTGACGTCGATGACGCTGGGATAGGTGACGTTGTTCTCGCGCGCGAAAGAGAGTGCTGTCTCAGCTTGGTCGTAGGTGTTCACTCCGAGGAAGTCGACTTCCTCGTTCTGGAAGCGCAGAAAGACCTCCTCGAGCATGGGAGCCTCGACGATGCACGGTCCGCAGGCGGCGTACCAGAAGTTCACCACGAGCACCTCACCTCGGTAGTCGTCGCTGGTGACGGTTTCACCGGTTTCGATGACGCCTTCGAACTGAACGGGTTCGCCTCTGTCCGACGGGGCAATCTCGGCCACTTGGAAATTCCCATCGGAGAACGATGCGCCCGCGCCGGCGTCCGTTGTTTGGGTCGTGGCGGTGCAACCGCTCATCACGCCGACGATGATGAGCGCCGTGCCGAGGGCGAGGAGTTTGCGATTCATGCCCGCTCCCTCTTGATGATGGCTCCCGCGACAAGGAAGACGACTGCGGCTGCGGGTTGCGCCGCGGTCCAGACAACACCTTCAGCGGGGATGGGGAGCACCGGGTTCCATGCCACCGCGATCACAGCAAACACCGGCACCCACCACAGCTGCCGCTCCTGGTAGGCGAACGAGGCGACGATGAGCGCCAAGATTGCCACGATGAAGCGCACAAGCGTGAACCAGCCGCTGTCCAGCAGCGCTGGCGCCACGAACAGGGCGGCTGCGGCGATCAGACCGGGGGCGAGGGCGTTTCGTTGATACCGAGATGGCGTCTTGGTCTTTTTCATTGCTTGTCCTCCGGGGGAACCCCGAACGTGGGTGGTGTGGCAGGCGCGACCTTGGTGCCACTGTGGGCGCGTTGGCGGAGCATCAGCATCACTGCAACCGCTATCGCTCCAGCGGCGAGGAAGACGTCTGCCAAGTTGCCGATGAACAGACGCCCGTATGCAAGGAAGTCGGTGACGTGGCCGATTGCGAATCCTGGCGGCGACATGAAACGGTCGATGAGGTTGCCGACAGCTCCACCGAGGAATAGCCCCACACCACCCGCCCATCCCACCGTTCGCGCGCGGGCCGCCAGGACGAAAAGCCCGGCAACGGCTGCCACGCCTATCAAGGTGAGAACCCAGGTCATGCCCGAGCCCGTTCCCAGCACCGCGCCGGGGTTGAAGGCGAGTTGCAGACCGAATGCGTCCCCAATAATGGGCACCCGTCTCCCGTCGGCAAGCGCAGTCAGGGCGATGGCTTTACTGAACTGGTCTATCAACACCGCGGCCGCTGCCACCATGCAGGCGACGGCGAACGGCCGCGTCTTCTCAGCGGTCACCTTCTTGGCCCTTCCGGAGGTGGCGGGTTCGCCGCGCTGTGACCAGAAGCGTGACCAGCGCTCCGCCGAGAATCATCGCCACCGCGGAGACTCCCAGCACGGGAGCGACCTCGCCACCGCCGGTGGGCACTCCTCGACCGTCCGCGCGTGGGGTGGCCGTGGAATGAGGATGGGTCTGGTGCCCAGGTGATGGAGTCTCGGAGCTCGTTACGGTGGTTCCTGAACGTTCGACGCTCAGAGGCGCAGTGGTGAAGCTGACATCCATGGCCGAGCTCAGCGCCGGGGCCACGACAGCAAAGGTCGGCGCGGCGGGTCCTGCAACGATGAGGGCGGCGCTAAGAGCGACAGTGGCGCACAGCGTCACCGTGACCTGCGTTGCGCGATGGCGAGGTCTGGATACGAGGAAGAATCTCATTGGTCTTTTCAAGGTCGGGCGTAGATGAATCGGGCAATACGAGCCGCGTCCGTCCATACCCCGGGAAGGGTGTTAGCTCTGGCCTGGCTGTGCACGGGGATTCCGGCAACGAACAGACCGGGTAGCGTCGTCGCGGTGGGGATGCGTCGCTGAAGCTGCGGCTGCGTGGGCAACCACTCGTCGCCCGCTTCGTACCCGGTGGCGAACACGACTGACTGGTAGGCCTGCCGGTAGCCATCCGCGAAGGCGAACTTGGCCCCGTCCACCCCAATCGTCTCGGCGCGAATGGAGACGCCTTTATCTCGGAGTGCGTCGTAGAGGGGTTCTGGGGCGATCTTCACGCGCCGCCACGGTGAGACGCGCGGCTGGGTGGGGAATTGCCGCGGATGCGCTTCAGCCCGTCGGGTGCGGACCGCCAGAGTGACGTCGTGCGACTTCGCGAGGTCGGAAGCAACTTCCGTCCCGGCGATACCACCGCCGACAATAAGTACCCGGCCTCGCGGAATCTGCTCGGGTGTTCTGTAGGCGTTGGTGTGCATCTGTACTCCTTCGACTTCGGCGTCCGCGGCCCATTTCGGAAATCGGGGACGTGCTGCGGCGCCGGTAGCGCACACGACGTTGCGGGTCTGCACTTCGCCAACCGTGGTGCTCAAGAGCAGGGTTGGGCCGTTGCCGTGGCGAGTCACGGCGAGGGCCTGGACACCCCAGACGGGGTTTACCCCGAGCTCCGCTTCGAATCTGTGTAGATAGCCTTCGATGTCTCCCGGGGTGGGGTACCGATACGGGTCACCCTCCAGTGGTCTGCGGGGGAAGCTGGAGTGCTCAGCATTGCTGAGCAACCGCATAGAAGGCCAGCGCGCACTCCACGTGCGTTGTCCCCGCGCGGAACTGTCGATGACCACGAAGTCACGCTGCGGTTCCATGCCGCGAGCGATCAGTGCCGCTGCAGTTGCCAATCCAGCCTGCCCTGCGCCCACGATGATGACTCGTCGGTGTGACAGGCCCGCCACTAGGGGGTGCCGTCCAAGCGGGTGGTGATGGCACTTTCAAGGTCGTTCCATCGTTCAATGACAAGAGGTTCGCCGTCGACGAAGAACGTAGGGGTTCGGTCCACGCCGAGGGCGCGTCCGTCGTCGAGGTCGGATCGAACGCGCTCGAGAGTGGCAGGGTCGGCGACAGCTTCGTCGTAGGCCGTCATATCCAAGCCCAACTCGGTCGCGTACGAGCGGAACAGCTCCGCTTGGCTTTGCTGAGACTCCCCCCACTGTGCTTGCGTCTCAAAGAGACGGTTGTACATGTCTTCGAAGCGTCCCTGGGCTGCCGCGGCCTCCGCAGCGACCGCTGAGTTTTCGGAGTTGATGTGGCCGGGAAGGGGGAAGTAGCGAACGACGTAGTTGATCTGTCCCTCATACTTCACACGAAGCTCTTCGACGACGGGGTAGTAGGCGCCGCAGGCTTCGCACTCGAAGTCCAAGAACTCCACGATGGTGATGGCGCCGTCGCCGGCGTCGTCGAGGACGTGGGAGTCGTCTCTAACAACCGCTATCGACCCTCCTCCCCGTTCCTCGGCGGCAACGCGGGTGTTGTTCTGATCGACTAGGACATAGATGACAGCCCCCGCGACGACCGCGACGGCGACGGCGGCGGTAATGACCGTCGCCTTCCAGTTGATTTTCATGGGTACTCCAACACTTGACGGCACAAGAAAAGCCCGGGTTGCCCGGGATGAGTGTCGCCGCGGGGGCGACGTGCCGATGTCAGGTTCTAGAGATACCCAGTTGCGCGATTGTGAGGGCGTGGCCCTCAGGCCTGCCGGACACCGGGTGGATCAAAGACGGCGGGAGGGCGCGCCAGACGAGTGTGATCCCAGCCGGTCCGCGGCGCACCAGGAGATGAACAACGAGGTACAGCACGAATCCGCAGACGACGCCGAGAACGCACAGCGCCATTCCGGGCGATACGTCGTACACGCTCGCCTCGACGATAGAGGTAGCGACGGGTGCGGCCGGGTCGTGCGGCGCAGTGTCAGATGCCGTCGCGACCACACCGCTTACCGGGGCGTTGTCGCCATGGTTGAGGGCCACGACTCCGAGCAGCAGGAGGGCCCCGAGGGCGATGATGGTAATGAGTCGCGTTATCGCTCCGTGCTCTTTCGCCAGCGCTGAGCGCCGGGCGTGAGCGTCGGTATACATCAGCAGCCAGTGTACGGAGAGGTTCTGGGCGAATGGCTGGGAACGGCCGACGGTGTGCCGATATGCGATCGGGCTGCGAACACGCCCGTTCGAGCGGTTCGGCGCCCGCGATTAAGCGTGACGGACATCCCCGGGTTCCGAATCTTGCAGGTCGGCTGTCTCAATCTGGAAGGTGGAGTGCAGCACGGACACCTCGAAGTGTTGAGCCACACATGCTCTGACGTCCTTAAGGACAGCGGCTGCGTGTCCGTCCGTGAAGCATTCGTCTTCAACCACGACATGCGCGCTGATTGTCGGCAGGCCGGTGGCGACTGTCGAGGCGTGTAGGTCATGGACGTCTATGACGTGGTCGAGTTGGAGAATGTGAGATCTCACATCGTCCAAGTCCAAACCGTCGGGGGTGAACTCCATCAACACCGACGACGTCTCGCGTAGCAACTTGAACGCACGCGGCACGATGAGAGCGGCGATGAAAAGACCGGCGATGGCGTCCGCTTGAAAGAAACCCGTCGTCCAGATGACGACAGCCGCGACGATAACCCCCAGTGATCCCAGCGCGTCATTCAGCACTTCCAGATACGCTGCCCGCATGTTGAAGTTAGCTCCGCGACTGGAAGACAGCACGAAGATGGCGATGACGTTCGCGACTAACCCAACGACTCCAAAACCCAGCAGTTCCGCAGCTGGCACCTCCGGGGGCTCGAAGAGCCGGCGTACCCCCTCGATGGCTGTGTAACCCCCTACCGCCATCAACAGAGCCGCTTGCCCGAAGGCAGCGATAACTTCGATGCGACGGAACCCCCACGTGCGTCGCGCACTAGCCGGCCGCAGCACCAGCGTCGCGGCGATGAGTGCAACGAGAAGTCCGGATGCGTCAGTGAGTGCGTGGGCCGTGTCCGTGAGGAGGGCAAGACTGCCGGTAAAGAAGGATCCAACCGCTTGAGTCACGGCGATTGCCGCGGTGATTGCAAACGCAATCCAGAGACGCGCCCGATGGTCGGTCGGATGCCCGGCCGCGCCGGTAGACGGTGCGTGCGTGTGACCGGCGCCCATCAGGCCGCGTCCGTTCCAAGGGCGAAGTCTTCACCAGGCTGATGAAGGTGAGCGCATAGCGTGACACGCGTGCCGGTGTCTCTCAGCAGGAGTTCGGCGGCGTTAATGAGAGCCGCAGTCGCCACAGGTTGCGCAAGATCGAACCAGGAAGCCCGACCCTCCGAGCGAACAGTGACTAGTCGGCAGTCCCGCAGGAAGCTGAGGTGCTTACTTACGGTTGATTGCGCCAATCCGAGGTGCTGGACGAGATCCCGGACGCGATGCTCGCCGGACGCCAGATGCTGGAGAACCGCCAATCGCGTGGGGTCCCCAAGCGCGTCGAATAGGTGCGCGTACACAGCGGTCGCGTCAGGATCGAGTAGACCACCCTCTTTATTCATCGCCACATAGCGATGATATCGTCAAATGCCGTGTCCGTCACGTCTGCATCCAACTGGGAACCATGCTCATTCTCGCCGGATCAGTGGGCCACCCGAATGCTCGCCCACAGAGCAAGCGCGACGATTGCGGTGAGGGTGGTGAAGGACAAGGCGCGGGGCCGGAGACCGGCGCGCGGTGGTAGTTGTAGTCGCGCCACAGGGTGCGTTTCGGCTGATCAGGTGGTGGGGCGCGGTGGGCTTTCCGCGCCCCACCCCGGGCGGGATCAGAGAGTGGCGAGAAGCTCCTCCATCGTGGCGATCTCGGAGGTCTGCGCCTCGATGATGGTGTTGGCGAGTGCGACGGCGTCGCTGTTCTGGCCGTTGGTCGCTTCTTCCAGGGCCATGTCGATGGCACCGCGGTGGTGCTCGATCATCTGCTGGAGGAACAGCCGGGCGGCGTCGGTTCCGGTGGCCTGCTTGAGCGATTGCATGTCGTCTTCGCTCATCATGCCGCCGCCGTGGTCCATGCTGCCGGTGGCGGGATCAACGGCTCATGACCGTCAACGGGGCGTGAGGGCCGCGCGTGGTACAGGTTTGGTCTCCGATGTCTCAGCTGCAGCGCTCCCCCGAGCCGGGGGTGTGGTTCGTCTTCGACCGCAGCAGACGAATCGCGATTGTGCGCGTGGTCGAGGTGCAGGGGCGGAAGCTGCTGCGCTCGGTGACGTTTCACGACGATCCGGCTCAGCGGCAACTGATCGGCTATTTTCCCGAGGACGGGATGAAGCTCGCAGTGGAATGCACCTGGGCGGAGTACGTCAAGCACACCGGTCCCTCGACGAGCAACCGGAAGTGAGGACTATCGCGCTCGGCCCTCATCACCTTCGGTCACAGGAATGTCCCCGTGTACCGTTGGCATAAACGGGGGATCGAAAATGCTCCCACCAGCCAGCGTTGACCGGCGACGGGGCGAGCTCCCCGCGTGAGGGGCGTTGTCGGAACTGGCGGGACGCTCACCTATCAGGGAAGGCCGCGGTTGCGGACGCTGTCGGGGCATGACGTTTCTCCTTTGAGAACGAAGACGGACTCCATGAGACAAATGTCTAGATGGACCGTAAGTCATCTTCGGGCGCGCCCCCGGGAGCGAGTCCGGAAAGTGATTCACCCCTCCCCCGGATGCTGGGATCGTGGCACGCGGTCGATCACCGTCAAGGGCGCTGCGCGTCGCGACGCGATGCGGCGTTGCCGCACCCTGGACCGTGCTCTCCCTTGCGCAAGATCGGCATGTATCCGGTGCGAGCAGCTGATGTGGTGATGCTCGAGAACGAAGGAAGGGACCGGCCCCGTGGGCACGGTCCCTTCTCAGCGCGTGTCAGGCGGTCTTGGAGACCGTCTGGGCCTCGGGGTCGACGCCGAATCTGCGGATGTAGGTCTGGCGGATCTCTTGAAGCTGTGCGCGCTCGCGATCGCTGATCGGGTCGGCCTCGCCTGCCGCGATGCGGCGCTGGAGGCTGCCCTTGTGCGATGTCACGAAGCGTCCGGTGAAGGACGAGCGGGAATGCCGAGCCATCTGATCACCTTCCTTCTCGGTCTATTTTCCGTCGCGATTGCGGGCGTGTCTACGGCGGCTGGGCGTTGAAGGTTCTTGATCGTGCGGTAGATCATCTTGCCTTCGGTGGGGGTCGCGTCCTCGAGCAGGGCCTGGAGGGCGTCGTTTGCAACCTCGCGGTCTTCCTGGTCATCGGATGCGGCCAGCCCTAGGCCTTCCGCATGTAGGCGCGGACCGTCAACGGCGCGAACACCGCCACGATGACCGCCGCCCCGACGAGCGAGATGATCGCGTCCGACCCGATCGTGCCCGCGTTGACGAGATCGCGGACGGCCGTGACGATGTGCGAGACCGGGTTGATGTCGACGAACCACTGCAGCCACGAGGGCATGGTGTTCGCCGGCACGAAGGCGTTCGACAGGAACGTCAGCGGGAACAGGATGAGCATCGAGACGCCCTGCACGCTCGACGCGGTCCGGGCGATCACGCCGAAGAACGCGAAGATCCAGCTGATCGCCCACGAGCACACGATCACGAGCAGCCCCGCGAGCACGACCGCACCGAGACCACCCTCGGGTCGGAAGCCCATGATGAAGCCCATCGTGAAGGTCAGCGTCGTCGCGATCGCGTACCGCACCGTGTCGGCCAGGAGCGCCCCCGACAGCGGCGCGATGCGCGCGATCGGCAGCGACCGGAACCGGTCGAACACCCCCTTGTCCATGTCCTCGCGCAGCTGCACACCGGTGACGACCGAGGTCGTGATCACGGTCTGCACCAGGATGCCGGGGATGATGATCGGCAGATAGCTGGCGACATCGCCGGCGATCGCGCCGCCGAAGATGTACGTGAACATCAGGGTGAAGAGGATCGGCTGCACCATGACGTCGATGAGCTGCTCGGGCGTGCGGCGGATCTTCAACAGACCGCGCCAGGCCATCGTCAGGGTGTTGCGGAACGTCTGACCGAGTCCCGCGGTGCGAGGCAGGTCGCGGGGAACGGTGATCGCGGTCATGCGCGGACTCCTTCCAGGTCGGCGGCGCTCTCGCGGGCGGCGTCGTCGTCGGCCGGCACTCCGCTGCCGGTGAGCGTGAGGAACACCTCGTCGAGGGTGGGCTGCTGCACGCTGAACTCGCTCAGGTGCACACCCGCGGCGCGGAACGCCACCAGCAGATCGGTGACCTCGTCGGGGTCGGACATCGGCACCGTGAGGCGCGCCGCCTCCGGAGACACGATGGCCGTGGCATCCAGGACTCTTCCGATCGTCGCGCGGGCGACCTCGAGATCGGAGCCCGGCTGCAGGCGCAGCACGAGCGACGCCTGACCGACGGATGCCTTGAGCTCGAGCGCCGTGCCCTCGGCGACGACGCGTCCGCGGTCGATGACGGCGATGCGGTCGGCGAGCTGATCGGCCTCGTCGAGGTACTGCGTAGTGAGCACGACCGTGGAGCCGGTCGCGACCAGGCGGCGGATCGTGTCCCACATCTGGCCGCGGGTGCGGGGGTCGAGGCCCGTGGTCGGCTCGTCGAGGAAGATGAGCGGCGGTTGGGCGATGAGGGATGCCGCGAGGTCGAGGCGACGGCGCATGCCGCCGGAGAACTTCGCGAGCGGCCGGGAAGCGGCTTCGGTCAGACCGAACTCCTCGAGGAGCTCGGTGGACTTGCGGCGGGCGTCGACCCTCGAGAGCCCGAGCAGGCGCGCGAAGATGATGAGGTTCTCGGTGGCCGAGAGCTTCTCGTCGACCGAGGCGAACTGCCCGGTGAGGCCGATGAGCTGCCGCACGATGTGCGCGTCCTTCACGACGTCGTGGCCGAAGATCTCGGCCCGCCCGCCGTCGGGACGCAGCAGCGTCGTCAGCATGCTGATCGTGGTGGTCTTGCCGGCACCGTTGGGGCCGAGAACGCCGTAGACGGTCCCGGCTTCGACGACGAGATCGACGCCGTCGACGGCCCTGTTCGAGCCGAACGTCTTGACGAGCCCTTCGGCTCGCACCGCGGGAACGCGGGTGGATGAGGTGGTCATGACGACAGGATGCGCCGGGCGCTCTGTCGTGCCGCTGTCACGGCGGGGGTGGTGCTGTCACGGCGCTGTCACGGGACCGACCCGGGCTGCGGGGCGGCGCCACGGCATCCCCATCGCCGAGACTGCAACCCGCCGACAAAGCCACTGCAGGCTGCAATGGAGATGTCAGGCGGATGCAGTCTCGCGGGGCGCGGGCACCGGGGCACCGGGCCGTGGACCGCGCTCGGGTCAGGCCCCGCGCAGGCGCTCCGCGAGGTACGCGTGCAGGCCGTCGAGCGGGATGCGCTCCTGGCCCATCGTGTCGCGGTCGCGGACGGTCACGGCGTTGTCGTCGAGCGAGTCGAAGTCGATCGTGACGCAGTAGGGCGTGCCGATCTCGTCCTGGCGGCGGTAACGGCGGCCGATCGCGCCGGCGTCGTCGAAGTCGATGTTCCAGCCGGCCGCGCGCAGCGTGTCGGCGACCTCGCGGGCGAGCGGCGATAGACGCTCGTTGCGCGACAGCGGGAGAACGGCGGCCTTCACGGGTGCGAGGCGCGGGTCGAGCTTCAGGACCGTGCGGGTGTCGGTGCCGCCCTTGGCGTTGGGCACGTCCTCCTCGCGGTACGCGTCGACGAGGAACGCCATCATGGCGCGCGTCAGACCGAACGAGGGCTCGATCACGTACGGGGTGTACTTCTCACCCGAGGCCTGGTCGAAGTACGTCAGGCTCGAGCCCGAGGCATCCGAGTGGCTCTTCAGGTCGTAGTCGGTGCGGTTGGCGACGCCCATGAGCTCGCCCCACTCCTTGCCCGGGAAGCCGAAGCGGTACTCGACGTCGATCGTCCCGGCGGAGTAGTGCGCGCGGTCGTCTTCGGGGACGTCGAATCGCTTCATGTTGACGGGGTCGATGCCGAGGTCGACGAACCAGTTCCAGCACGCTTCGACCCAGTGCTCGAACCACTCCTGCGCCTCGGCCGGGGGCGTGAAGTACTCGATCTCCATCTGCTCGAACTCGCGCGTGCGGAAGATGAAGTTGCCGGGGGTGATCTCGTTGCGGAACGCCTTGCCCACCTGGCCGACGCCGAACGGGGGCTTGCGACGGGATGCCGTGAGCACGTTCGAGAAGTTCACGAAGATGCCCTGCGCGGTCTCGGGGCGCAGGAAGTACAGGCCCGACTCGTCGTCGACGACGCCGAGGTACGTCTTGACCAGGCCGGAGAACGCCTTCGGCTCGGTGTACTGGCCCTTCGTGCCGCAGTTCGGGCACGGGATGTCGGCGAGGCCGTTCTCGGCCTTACGGCCCTTGCGCGCCTCGAAGTCCTCGATGAGGTTGTCGGC
>ERZ778024.941-NODE-941-length-40680-cov-53.763717_pt1 | contig 40680 bp, 43 predicted proteins | sample MGYA00375754_ERZ778024 | MGnify/ENA primary metagenome ERZ778024 (study PRJEB29350, sample SAMN05389827) | bioreactor metagenome | isolation source: Thiocyanate bioreactor | place: South Africa: University of Cape Town | collected 2014-02-18 ...
CTTCGTTCTATCCACTGAGAACGATATCGATTCAATATGATGGAACATACACACATCTTCCCATCCTCAATCGTGTATCTTTAAATCGACGATGATATCGTTCAAAGCGATAGATGCTGTTCCGTTCCGTTCTGTTCTTTTCTTTATTTGATCGTACGTATGTTATCAATAGTGAATTGATTAGTTGTCGAGTATGGATACGCACATTAACAGTCTATGTTTTTCTTTCGAACAAAAGATGCGTGTGTGTGTGTGTGTTCTCTGGCGATAATCAAAACGTTCTTTTAATTACTACAACATATCAGAAGTCTACCAAAACAAAAGTATATGTACATCATATTATAGCCAAGTTAGTTTTCATTAGATTATCGTAATCACTTGTATTTGTAAGACGATTTGGATTGGTAATCGAGGATGTATGCATCGTAACAGACGTTTTTAATTGATATTTTTGTTTTTGAGTTCGTTGAATATACAAATAAATCAATACGAATAAACTAACTAAACCAATCAAAATAAAACATATGAATATTATCAATAGTATTGATGGATATTTTGCTTGAATAAGCATATCATTCGATGTCGTCTGATTTAAACAAGTGTAATTAACTTGTATCGATTTGAATTTAATTTTTTGACAGTTATAATTATTTTCATTGAGTAAATAAGCGTGAAAAAATGCTTTGAAATCGATTGTACACGATGTTTGATTTAAACAATGATTTGATTGTGTTCGATTGATAGTCAATATACAATTGTATTGACGATAGAAATAGTCTATTGAAAGAATCCTTACGTCGAACTTTGCTGGACATGATAAATTATGAAAAGAATGAGAATTTATTGAAAAAATTTCGTGATTAGAAAATAAAGGTAAAAAACAAAGATAAATGAATAACTTCATTTCGAAAAATTGTCAAAAATGGAGTAACAATGATATTTTACATTATCAACGAAGGCTATTCATTTTGACATTTTATTCGACAAAGAAAAAAACGAATTTGTTACATTCATCTCTGATATCAATCGAATGAACATCAAATTTCATTGCTTTTGTGCATTCATTTTTGATATTCCAGCACAACAATTGCCTAGCATTTGCATGCTTAATATTGCACAATTAACAAGTAAATAAATGTACACTCCAAAATCGTATTGTTTTAATGGTTGTTCAATAGTTGCATGTTTTCGAATAGCTTGTCCAGCAAATACTAATGTTGTAACAAGAGTAATGAATGTTAAAATATTCGAAATGATAAATGTTATATATTGCCATACACGATAGATCTTTTCTTCGGTATTATCGTCTGAATCTGATTGACAACTACTTGAAATTACGAGATCAATATATGAAATACCAAAAAAGACGCTGAGAATTGTGAGACATTCGTAGTATGTATCACGAAATTTTGAATTTGAATCAAGAAAAATAAAAAGAATCGAACCGGTATTAATCAAACTATATAATAGAAGTCGAACAGGAAAACCACCATAAGCAGCTAAACAAGTTTTGCCAGTAATTTCATCAAGATCAGATTTTGTTGTATAGAGATCAATGAGATGAAGACTAATTTCGATTGCATAGAATAAAGTAGCGCAACCAACTCCAAATAGAATGAAAAAGAAACGTTGCTGTGCTTCTTCATTGAGAGATGCTTCTTTTGAGATGAAATAGATGCCGAACTGTTCAAGCTAGATTAAAAATATCGATTAAAATAAGCGTACATCCAGCAATAACTTCTTTTTTCATCGTTTGTGACCGAGAACATTAAAAAAAAAGAATTTGTTTGTAAATTGCATGGAAACGTTTCTGTTTCTTTTCTGTCGTAATGACATGAGACACGTAAAAGCTCGGTATAAGAAGAAGAAATATAGGTCAATATAGTAATTTTTTTACGGCTTTGATTACCGGCTGAATGTCTTTCATCTATTACAAAATGCGTTTACAGACGAGTGAAGTGTTTAGTTGGTCATATTCACAGACATAAAACAAAAATGCTTGAGGTTCAATTTTATTTTTCATTCAAAGATATTTGAATTATATGTATCACCGTTTTTCTTGCTTAAAGTGTTGTATTAGTGAATAAAGATGAACGTAAAAAAAAATGAGAAAACGTCAGATTTCAGCTTAGAGACTTCACACCTTTGAACAATAGTAGAGGAATCGTAATACAACAAGCGCATGCTAACGTAGCAGCCAATATGCCGCTAGAAACAAGAAGATAGATATAAAGCCCAAAATCATATGATTTTAATGTTTGTTCACCAGTTGCATGTTTTCGAATACCTTGTCCAGCGAATACTAATGTTGTTAAAAAAGTAACTATACCAAGAATTGCTAAAATAAGACCTTTTATAGATTCCCACACCTTGTATACAGTTTCTTCGATGCTGTCTGATTCATCTTTTGGATCCATGTAACGAGATATCGTATAGTCAATGGATATACCACCAAAAAACACACTTGGAATTACCAGACATTCGTAATATGTATCACGAAATTGTGAGCTTGGATCAAGAAAGATAAAAAGAATCGAACCTATATAAAGAAAGCCATATGAACAAATTCGAGCAGGAAAACAACAATAAGCAACGATAAAAGTCTTGCTATTAATGTCATCAAGATCAGATTTTGTCGCGTATAAATGAATGAGAAGAAGGACGATTTCGATTCCATAAAAAACACTAGCAACAACGACCAGATTCGTTGTGCGAGGAAGCAGTATCAGATATGCAACGAATTCACCAGTTTCAATCAATATATTGAAAACAACCTTTAGTTTAGACCATAAAAACATTGGACATATTAAAGTAGCACCACCAACACCAAATAGAATGAAGAAAAAAAGTTGTTGTCCTTCTTCATCGAGAGCAGCGTCTTTGGCGATGAAATAAATGGCGAATTGTTCAGCTAGATTAAGTATCTCATTTAAAATGAGTGCAACTGCAGCAATAACTTCTTTCCTTTTCGTTTGCATTTTTATGTTTTATTTCTTACGAAAAAAGAATTCGATGATGCATTTCAATAGAATTTTTTTTCTACTCCTTTCAAAAAATAACAAATGTCATAGTGAAAAAATACATTCTTTTATAAAAATGTTTATTTTCGACTTTTCTGTGACAAGGACAAGTGTAAGATGCAAGAGCAGAAATGACGTAACCAAGAAGAATTATTGATTCTATTATCCAAAATACTGGTAACTGTGAAATAAAACCTCTTGCTAATTCAATATATTTACCTTTTTCTTTTCGTAAGTAATGTATTTTAAATCACACACACACACACACGCACGTCCACAAAAAGAAAGTTTCAAATCGATGTAGATAAAATTTAATTCATGTTTCATCAGTCACACAACTTCTCCTCGAATTTTTTCATCGTGAATAATATCGAAATAGACACGTGGTAAAACACAACCAAATGCCGATATAAATGATTGCCGTTGTAGTTGAACAAAACGTGGCGTTTGTATGAATTGACAATCATGAAGAATTGTTCGAAGGAAAATGCCGAGATCCTGTTTTGCTTGTTGTTCAATTTGAAAATATTCGCCAATTAATACACAATATCGAATATTTGAATAGATTTTAAGAATTAACTTGATCATCAACGCAAGATTCATTGTAAACATCGATGATAATGATCGTTGCATAGCTAAACGTATTTGTTGACTTGATGAGATAAGAAAACTATCGTCAGTTTGTGTCGATACATCATAAGCAACTAGATTTGGATTTGATAATGATGTTCGACGATTTGACCAACCACGATAGATATAATGACAAGTTTTTGAATGTGAATAATCGATTGGAAAGTATTGTGAAGGTATACGTGTTAAACTTGTCAAAGGTATTTGAGATTGATAATCATCGAGTGATATTGGTGGTGTCCGTCGAATCATCATTGATGATGAGGATGATGATGAAGGTAGATCATCATGAAAATTTGGATGTAATAATTGAAGTAAATTCGAATATGTTTGATAGCAAAGATTATTAATTGTTAAAATTGAATATTGACTCGATGAATGAACAATATAGATAATTGTACTTTGAACTTCGGCATGAATAAGTAAATAAGGATAGAAATCTTGTTTATTTTCAATGAAATCATTTTCGAATATGTCGAAACATTCATCATAATGATTATCTAAGAAAAATTCAAGGCCAATCATATAGGTTTCAGCACGTGATTGTATAAGATCGAAATTGAGATTGATTTTATTTAAATAAGATGAGATTTTCTTTTCATATTCAGCTATTCGTTCACCTGTGAGAACAATATTGAGAACTAATGATGAGATAAGACAAGAATTCGAATGAAGAAATTGTTCAGTTGATTGAAGAAAACTATCGAATTGTTCGAATGTTAACGAAAATAAACGAAAATTTGCTTGTTGTTCAAATTTCGTTCGTAATTCGACGTTTGTTATCGACCAATTTTTATGTTCATATTCGATGATTAACGAAATCATATATTGTTGAAATTCGACTATAAATTTTTCAGTATTTTGAGGATAGAGTTCGAGTAAAACAATATGAATACATTGACTTGTGATATTCATTCCGATAGTTGGTATACGACAAATCGGAAATGAATAGATTGGTTTTGGTTTTGATTTTATTTGTGTTGTTGGTTCGATTAATGTCATTTGTGATTCATGTTCGGAAATAATCGAATTCGATCTCGATGAATATGTTGATGAAGTACTATGACTACTACTGCTACTAGATGATGTAAGATCAGGTGCATCCATTGATAATAAACTGGAATATTGTGATGGATTTGTTGATTTCGTCGTTTGTTCATTGTCTTCGATTTGTTTTTTGTCGTGAAGATTTCCTTTGGACAATAGATCAACTAAATTCGTTACTGTTTCGAAGACTTTTATCGGTCTTGTAATTGTCTTATTTGATTTCGTCACTGATGGGCCACGTTTAGGTCGATAGAAATAGTCATCACCTTCTTGACGTAATCGTTCGAATGAACAAGGAGATAACGAACGATAGAAATATTTGTCATGTGTATTCGTCATAGAAGTTGACTGATTTCGAATGACAAAAAGAAAATATCGACAACCTTCTTGTCCTTCACACTTACTTAGACGTTTCGTCCTACAATTCTTCGGGCAATGAAATATTTTTTTTCTTCGTTATGTTTTATATTCGAAGAAGAGAAAAAAAAATTAGCATATTTCAATCAACACCTTTGTTCATAGTATGTATAATTATATTGTAATCGATTGCATCATAGGAATGATTCTACTGCTTCTTACTTGAAATTCTTATTTCTTATTTCTTCTTCTTTTTTTATTTTATTTCTGATCAATTAATAATTATATGAGAAAATGTGTTCTTTCACGTTATTGAATATTCAACGATAATGATGACGATAAAAATGAGTTTTTCTTTCTTTTTTTCCTCTTTTACATTTTGGAAACACGCGATTTGTTAGCCATGTAACTAAGCACTCGTCCTTTTCCAAGAAACAAGATTAAAGTATGAACGAGATAAGATTTGCTCAAGCTTGAAAGTAAAAGTACATTTACATTCTTCTCAAAATAAGAGATAAGAAAAACGCAGGCAAAGTAACAGTAACAATATCAAACAAGTAGAGGCTTTTGAACAAAAACTAACTAATTAAATATCATGGCGAAGAAAAATGATAAATTTGGCATTGGTAAACTTATGGTAGCAGCAACTGATCTTTCAAATTTTGCAGTGGCAACTGTGGCAAGTGCTCCGAAATGGTCAAGTGATATCACAGTTATTGATAAATATAATTGGTTATTACATGTAATGCATGCACGTGGTGAATATGAACGAATGATAAATTTTATTCGTATACAAACATATAAAAATACTTATATGACTTATGTCGAAGGACTTGTTCATCGACAACAAGGTCGAATTAATGAAGCACTTGATTATTTTCAAAATTGTGCACGCGATGAACCATCATTGATACATATCAAACAAGTGGCTAAATCTTTAGTTCTACTCGGTCGATATCGACCAGCAATCGATGCTTACAAACAAGCTTTGACATTAACGACCAATGATTGGGAAATTTTGCATACATTAGGTTTATGTTATTTGAATTTAAATGAACTGAATGAAGCAAAAAAATTCTTTCTTCAAGCACTACAAGTTTCAGAATTTCAGGAAGCATCCTATTTAGCTTTGGGCAAATTGTTCGTTCTAGCAGGTGACAAAAATGAAGCCGAAACGGTTTACGAACGTGGTGCACGACGAAATCCTGAATCACCCGAACTCTTCACACAAATTGGTTTGCTAGCATTCGAAGTATTTTGTTGTTTTTTTCTTCAATTTCAAAATCAATTTCTCTCTCTCTCTCTCTCTCTTACAGAAAGCCAATTATACAAAAGCATTCGAATGTTTCGGTACAGCTCTCACATTCTCTCCTACGCATACTCCTGCGATTATGGCAGCTTGTCAAGTCATTCAAAAGCATGGCGATGCTGATGTTGCCCTATCGAAATACCGAATTGTCTACGGTCGAAAGCCGGAATGTGCTCAAGTTTGGAACAATATCGGCATGTGTTTTTTTTCAAAGAAAAAATTCGTCGCCGCTGTTAGCTGTTTAAAACGAGCCAATTATCTCGCACCATTCGAATTCTATGTTCTCTATAATTTGGGTCTTGTACATCTGTATCTTCAACAGAATGCATCGGCAGCTATTTTTCTTCAATCAGCTATAAGACTCAATAAGAAACATGCATTGAGCTATGCTCTATTGGCTGTAGCTCTTTCGAAATTGAATCATATCGAAAATGCTCGACAAGCTTTTAATTACGCATTGAAACTCGATTCAAGTGAACCAATGATTTTATTAAATTTCGCAATTTTTCAACATAATACAGGTGTTTCACAAATGAATATCAATGAAACAGTGAGACAATTTCATCAGCATTTCAATCAACGACAAGAACTCGATCAATCGATGTTAGATATTGCAAATAAATTAAGTGAAACTAGTCAACAGCAAACAAAACCGACGGAAACTACAGAAAATGAGCAATCTGAATTCAATTTCTAATCCGACAAGATGGCAGCAGCGGTCCGATAGTGTAGTGGTCCATCACGTCTGCTTCACACGCAGAAGGTCGCGAGTTCGAACCTCGCTCGGACCTGATCTTCGTTTTTTTTCGTGTGTTTTTATTTTATTTTCTTCAAAAAATAATAATAATCATCATATAAATCAATACAAGCTTTCAAAATATACAAACAAAGATGAAAACAATATAAAAACGAGACTTAATCTTATGTTTGAAATCTCTATTTTAGAGATTTATTGGAAATCAATACTGGATTAGCAAGTTTGACGATGGATGACATCGATGAGAGTGGTTTAACAATATTGATTTGTTTCGGTACGAGAGGATTTGTTGAGGGTGTTGGCGTAACTAAACGAATAGAATTCGATGTTAATAAACGAATAACACGAGGAGTGATCTCTTGAGTTGTCTAAAACGAAAACAAAAAAATCGAATAAGAATTTCTATTTGAAAGATTTCAAACGTACGATCGTATTGATACATGGTGAATCTTTTTGTAGGGTATTTGTCGAGATGATTTTCGTTACTTTTCGAATGGATTCAGTAGTTTTGGTTGGTTGTTCATCGGAATCGAGAATAGATTTGAGTTCAATAATTGGAGTGAAATGTGCTTTCGCTTGATCATTGATTGAAAACGATTGACGAACTCGTTTGTTAATCACTAGAGCAGGAGAAACAGGAGGAGGAAGAGGAGTTTTGAGTACGTTAGAGAAAATCGTATTTCGCATAGCTATGATACAAAGAATAAATCAAGACTAATTCGAAGAAGAAAATATCATCTTACATTGTGCATTTCGAATATTAGCTTTATTCTGTTGAATTAGTTTGTAAAAATTCGAAATCTCAGGAGTTTGATAACCTTTGGTAATCATTCGATGTTCAGTATATTTCAATGGATCGATAATTTGTTGATATTTTAATTGATAATTTTCTTTTGCTTCAACAAGTTCTTCTAATGCTGAATGAACGCTAACAATTAACGTTAAATCGAGAACGCATTGAGTGACAGAACTGATTGTATTCGTACCATATTGTCGAATTAAATCTTGAAAAAATCGTGTATGAATATTGTAGAGTGAAGGAATGTTTGATGTTGATCGACGAAGAATACTCGGAGGAGATAAACGATGAGCGGATGAGGATTGTTTAGCCGGTGGAACACTAACGATGACCGGGAGAGATGTTCTAAGAAATGAAACATACTTAAATTGCACATATATATATATATTGAAATGATTTACTCAGATGCTGGAGAACAATGTGGACATGAACATTTAATTAGATTTCGTTGATGTGGACGACGACGATCGTGAATATGAACGATCAATGGTCCTGACTCACTGAGAACTTTGAGAAACCATGATGAATTCGAATTGTTTTGAGTGATTGGCGTCGGTTGAGTAGTAGTAGCATGAGGTGATGTGCAGATTTGTACGTCGAAATCATCGACACGAATGTCGATTTTCGTCCAATTTACACGAAGACCTCGAAGTGCCTAAAAAGAACTACTGATATACAATAAATTTCCCATTTTATATGAAATTACTTCTTCAATTTTCGAGAGAACTTTTGTTCGATAGGCATGCCAATCAGCTGTACCGTAGATAGCCAATTCAATTTCGATCAATCGATTCTCACGAGAACGAATTTTCAAGCGAAATCGATCGGGATTCGAACCACCTAAAATCAAAATTCAATGATTTGCCTTCGATCGATCGATTTCTCTTACGTTCTAAAGCATGTGTCAATTTTGCTCGAGCTATTTCCATGGGTGTTTGAGGTACAATTTCAATTTGTAATTGATTTGATTCAGTATTTTCTTCTGATTTGATTACTGGTGACAAACGTTCGCCGAATTGTTGTTCAATTTCGGCGTCAGTTAGCATCGGTACTGGCGGTGATGGTTGACGTTTTCGACGTACACGTTTCGGTGGAATCATTGATTCCGTTTCTTCGATATAAAAACGTTTTTGTTTACGAATTCGTTTTGGACGCGATGAAGTCTCAATAGGAAGTGGTGGTGCTGGAGGAGGAGCAGAAGAAGGACTAGCGATAGAAACATTAGTTGCACAAGAACGATGGATATTTTGAACGTAAGTATCCAAAACACCCGAAAATTCAGGTGTACCGAAGCCCATTGGACCAGTTGGAATGACATTGATTTCCACAGGTTCATCTTTCGCTTCGACAACATGAGCAATAACCAGTTGTTCTTGTTCAATGGGTTCATTTTTCACAACAATTGATTCATCGTCTTCTTGACATGTCGTCGCCTTCGTTTTCTTTTGTTTAACATCTAATGTTACTAAAATTCTCTCCATATCGTCATACGCAATACGTTTTAAACATGCTGATGAAGACCTTTTCTCTTTCAAACTTTCGAATATATTTTCAGACTCATCATCTGACATAAATATAAAATTACTCGATTGTGGTAAATCTCGAATATCACGTCGTTGTCGTTTATTTCGACTGTTCGCCGACGATGCACCACCACTACTTGCTTCTGGCAGATCGATAAGATATTTTTTTGCAAATGTTTTCATATCCATTTCGTCTTCTTCATCCGATAATTCGTCCGTTTGTTGTTTGTCGATGATTTTCTTTTGAAATTCTTGAATATCATCAAGTGTATCGAACGCAGCAAAATATTCATTATCAATTAAATGACATTCGGCTGTTGTCGATTGACTCGACGCTTGCCGAGCTAGATTCGTAAATGCAGATGTTGGCGATTTTTTTTTCACCATTATCGATTTTAAGCAGGCAAATAAAAAACAACACGTTTAGTTTAGTAGTTAACGATGCAAAAACGCGGCTGAGATGGCCTCCGCAACGGGCCTAACAGAACACTATGATTTGCTTACGCATACTCAAATCCGTGCCAATTAGATATTCGAGAGAGAACGTTTTTCTAGACAACGAACATTTTTCAATTGAATATTTGTTTGTCTTAGTCAATGAATCTCTATTCGAAACGAGAGTATTTTTTCGAATAATTGAGACGCTAGTAGATGGCATTAGTAGTCGATTTTTATTCGCAAAAAAAAAGAAGAGAAACTATTTGTAAAGGAACATATTGGCGTCAGCAAGTTCTTCATAGACATGTCGATGAAACGAATTTTGAATGATTGAATTTGTTGGTTCATCTAAACTCATATTGCTCATAAATGATGTTGATGTTACTTGTTCTTTCTCGATACCATTACTGTTACTATAATCGGATGGATTTGTTGTTGTACAGTCGCTTAATGTTCGTTGATGATATTGCAAAAAACAGCATGGTGAACGAGGATTTGCTGCTACTGATGAAGCTCGACTATTTCGATAGTACCAAGGTGGAATTGGTGTTAAATAAGTTCGACGTTGTTGTTGTGGTGGTTGTTTATTTAAATGTTGATATTTAGATGAAGATGATGATGATGAAAGAATTGAATGTGAATATGTACCATCGCTATCGTTTCGATTGACATACATATATCGTGGATGTTGTTGTTGTTTTGGTCGAGATAATGGAATTAACTGTTCGTCGTGTTTTCGTTTGAATTTGAGATGACAAATAAATGTAACAGTTAGTAAAAGACTGGTTGTAAGAATTGTACCAACAAGAAAACCGAAAATTAACGAACGATTAACAAATAAAATCTGTCGAAATGTTTGTTGAGTTGATGTTCGAGTTTCTCGACAATATTTATCTGTACCAAATGATACACGAGTCATTAATAAACAGACATAATAATTTTTATTTGAAGATAAATGTGAAATCATATATTGTTTTAAAAATGGAGAAAAATAATCACTTCGACGTATGATTTCATTGTTTTGTTCGATTGTTATTTGAAGTTTAGTTGATAAATATGGAGTTTGATCGAAATCCCAGAAGATTAGTAAATCATCATTTTCATAGATCGTATAAAATGACGTCAAACGAAATGATGATATCATATTATCATTTGTATCTGTTGTTTCAATCACTAGAATACAAGAAAAAAAGAGCAAAGAACAGATTCATTTACATCACGTTAAGTCAATATACATTCTGTGCTATTTTCAATGACTAGTTCTTTAAAATTTGATATTTCTTTACAATGTTGTGGCAATTCAATTGAACAACTATCCATCAGTTGTTCATAAGTTAGATCACTTAAATGAACACCTTGATATTTGTCAGGTGAAGAACAAATTGTTTCATTGTCGAAGTAGGATGACTGCATACTTGCATTGTTCTCAAGGAAAAAAGCTAAACGACAATCACAATGAAGTTTAGTCGGATTATGTAATCGAATATTTGTTGTGGTTAGTCGTTCGAGTGTACATATTGGATTGAATGATAGATCGAAGAAATGCTGTTGATCGATTTGAATATAATTGATGAAATTAAATGTGAGATTAACATTTAATGTTGTTTGATGATTGAATGTTGGTATTGTTTCGAAATGATTGTGTGATAGATCAAGTGTAGTTAAATGTGGAAGACGACGATTAAGATCAGTTGGTATTGTTTGTAATTGATTTGATGTTAGATTTAGAATACGTATCGATGATGAATATGAAAGAGAATCAAAATCGAATGTTAACTCTTTTAATTGATTATTAATAAGAGATAGTTCGAAGAGAAATGGAAGTTTATAGATATGATATGTAACAAGATTAATTTCAGATTTTTCAATAGTTAATTTTTCTAATCGATCGAGATTTTCTAGACAACGTTCGAATTGATTGATATTGAAGCCGGTTAATTTTAAAATGCGAAGTTTTTTCCATGTTCCATAACAGAGAAATTCGAGACTATGCGAAACAATGGTTTCGATGTAAAGCTCTTCGAGATAATGAAGAAGATGATGATTAAATGTTTGTTTATCAATCGATCGAATTGGATTGGTTTCTAAATAGATTCGTTTCACTTTCAAATGTTCAAACGATTGATTTGTTAGATTTTCAATGAAATTTTGTGAAATATTCAATTTTTCATGAATATATGAACGTGTGAATTGTGGCATTTCATAGATTCGATTTGAATGACATTGAATATAATTTGTACCATCAATTTCAATTCCACAATAACAACCTTGACGAATATCAACCGTTTTCAATGGACAACTTTGAATTGAAGAAATCAAGACAAGAAAAAGAAATCTTATTAACATCATCTGAAATGTCAAACAAAGAAAATGAATGATTTGTAACACAACAAAGCAGGTGTAGTCGAGCACAACTTCAATCTTAGCTGAGTAATAATAAAAAATGACTGATCAGGAAATTCTTTTCTTTTGTGCGTATGTGTTAACGAGCTGAAGGTTAGGATGTAGTCTAATTCTTAGCGATTAAGGTCATTAGATCGAGCGGAAATAGTTGAACAGTAATATCTGTGCTCTTATTTAGATATATACTTACATGAAGATTAGAAGAAAAGAAGAAAAAAAAATGAAAGACACACACTTGTGTATATATCGAGTATTACATCATATTCTTCTCCTTCTATTATTTTTATTTCAAGTATACGAAGCGAAACTGTCACAAATCGAAGATAACACATTTACAGTTTTTTTTGCTTATTCTTTTTTTGAGTTTTTTTTTCTGAAGAGCTTGTTTGAACAAAAATTCTATTAACTTATAAGGAGAAGAGACGAAAGAGAAGGCAAAAGAATGTACATCTTTTTTTTATATATACATATGTTTGAATCGTTGGTCTTGTTATTGATTATTAGATGTGACATACATATTAAAAAAAAGAAGAAGAAGAAGAAGAGAGTGACGAAAAGCAGATGAATCAAACACGGGAGTAGACATACTGACAACATTTGCCTAACGAAAAAAAAAATTGATTGTCATCTTCGGTAGATTTTTTTTACATCATTAATTCGTACAATGTTCGATCGAGCATATACCAAAGATTTGCAAATGAAGAGAATAAAAAATACTAAATCCTAAGCTGATGTGTCAATAAGATCATTCGATATTTAGAAACTCGGCTATTGTGTTCATTAGATGAGAGAAGAAAATGTCGATAGATTATTATTGATTATTCTTCACAGCATCAAACCATTCAAGGCTATATGCCTCATCAGTTTCTTTCCTTGGACCGACTCTCGCCAAGAGAGAGAAGAAAGAAAATTGAGTCAATTTGTTCGTATTTTAAAGATATTGATGATGATTATTATCATCGATTCATTTCTTTTTTTATGCACTATGTTCGACGTTTCTTTTTTTTTCTACTCATATATACAAATGACAATGATGATCAATCATAAGATATTTGTTTCGATTTTATGCCTTTTATATACGTGTGAACATGATGTAACCTTCGACAGGTGAATAATTACATTTTTCGAGTGTTACTCAAAGTATAAGATTAACAATTCTTGGCACATGTTTCGATTTGTTCATTATGTCGAAATAATGATCATCATGTCATTTTCATTTAATTAGACGTCTCTCTTTTTTTCCTCGAAAATGATAAGATACGAAGAAGAAAAAAAAGTTGTGCAATAATTTTTTTATCATTTGATCAATCAGATTGACAAGATGTTCATGCAGGATTTTCATATTAATGATTAAAATCATACAAAAAGATTAGTTTTTCCCTCGGCAAGTTCGAATTTATTTAACACACACACACAACTGTTTTAAGTTTGAACATTACGATTAGGCAATTGGTCAGCATGTTTAACATAATGGGAAATAACGCCCAGCATTAGTGACCAAATAATACCAACTATTTCAATTAATAACATCGAAGCAGCCAAAGCGAAAAAAGACGGAAGGTTATTCCATATCCAAATTGTTAGAGCTTCAGAACAACCAGTAATAAAAATGTCTGATGTACTATTTTCGTTCGTATAACAATCAATAGGTGGTTCTAAATCAATCATATCATAATCGACAGGACTATCAACACCACAACATTGAAATTCTCGTTCGATTTGTTCGATCACAGCTATATTTTGTGTTTGATTGAACGCATAAGCATTGGTAAAATATAATTTAAAACCATCATGATATGTTTCCGATATTTCACCATGCGATTTTAATATCACAATTACCAATGAAAATTCCGCAAGGATAATAGCTGTTAAAATCGATGCATATATATAGAGAAAGACACGTTTTTTGTATATCGAACCGAAGCAACCGAAAACCGCTAAACCAATGACACATATTCCAAGAACAATAAGTCCAGCGGCTATCCGATTCATAAATGAATTTCCGAGTGCTTGTACTATGTTATGTAGAGCAAATATTGCGTTGAATTTTCCATTAGCAACTATGTAAAAGCCTAGGCCTAATAGGGCAAGACCACAAAGAAGAAAAATAATATTTAACGCTATTAAAAATATGCGTATACATCGAATTCCACGTGAAAGATGCACCATGTTTTCGGAAGAAGATAAACGAAATTATGAATTTGTAAATTATCTTTTTATTTTAAAGATAACATGTTTTTATTTATCAGGTTCGCTTTTTCTTTTATGACTCATTCTTACGAGTGTATTTCGTAATTACAACATGTGTTTTTTTCTTTAAAAAGAATTGTGTATATTGTTATTTAGGTTAAAAAATGAATCTCGATTATGATGTTGTAATTATTGGCGCTGGTGCAGCCGGAATAGCTGCTGGAATTGAATTACAAAAAGGAAATATCAATTTTACGATCTTAGAAGCACGAAATCGTGTTGGTGGACGAGCGTATACTGATCGAGAAACATTTCAATCGACACCAATTGACCTTGGAGCTAGTTGGATTCATTCATATGGACCAAATAATGTCCTTTATCGATATCATCGATCACTCGATGTAGAAAAATCACATGATAATGATGTGGCTTGCACTCGTTTATGCGTCGATTATGATGGAAAACCATTTACAACAGAAACATCAGGTCGAGCACGGAATATTTATTATCAAATTTATGATCATTTAGAAACATTGAATTACCAAATAAATACAAATGAAGATCAAAGTATGGAACAAGCTATGCAAACGACGTATGAACGATTGATTACGACAAATGATTCAGTTAAACGATTAGTTGATTTGCATCTTTCTGGAGAAGAACAATACGATGGATCGAATCTTGCTGAGATGTCAGTTAAATATTGGGGAGTTGGTTGTGGATCTGGTGGTGATCGATCAGTATCGATTGGCTACGGAAGTTTACTTGAAAAAATTGCTAATCAACATAATTTACCAATTCAATTAAATACTCTTGTAACAAAAATTGATACGACTGATGCCGAACGAATAGTTCTTAGCATAGCTGAAAATAATTCGACGATATCGTGTCGTCGTTTGATTATTACAATTCCATTAGGTTGTTTGAAAAAAGAAACGATTCTATTCGAACCACCATTACCTGATTGGAAACGTAATGCAATCAATCAAATGGGCATTGGAGTCATGAACAAACTTGTCCTACGATTTCCGCACAATTTTTGGGATCGTAAAATTGAAGGCATTTTACATGCATCCAATCAACGACGTGGTCGATTTCGATTTACTCTATGTCTACCACCGCCAGCTAATATTCTCATTCTATTCGTTACAGGATCATTTGCACGTGAATTAGAACTTTTAACTGACGAACAAATTCTCGAAGAAGCTTTGACTTTTCTTCGAACTATTTTTCCACACAAACAAATACCTCATCCAATTAATTATAAATTTACTCGTTGGCTGCAAGATCCATTAGCATATGGTTCGTATTCAAATTTTGTTGTACATGCAGGTCCACATACAATTGAAAAATTAGCGAAAACGACTTCAAATGAACGTGTTTTTTGGGCTGGAGAACATGCAAATGTCAAGGATGATTCACCGTATTGGTCATACGGTTGTGTTCATTCAGCATTTCAGAGTGGTCAAACAGCAGCAAAATCTATTCGAGAATCTTTCTTAGTTTCGAATTGTAAGGTTTAATTTACATGATATTGATTGATTAAAAACAAAAGATTTAAATAATATTACAAAGTTTCGATTGTTTTTGTTTGTTATTGTCATTTTTGTTAACATTCGAAATATTTAATCGAGCAAATGGTGCAAATGGAGATATTTCGGTTAGTTGAGTAAATAATTGATTAGGATCATAGAAAACTTGTAATTCTTGTATTTGATATTGTGCATTGACATTTACTTTACACATACCATAGAGTTTGATCATTTTATTCGTTGGATCAACTTTATAATTTAAACCCGATAGACCAGGACATGAAAAATAATCTGTCATCTTTCCGAAATGTCGCCATGTAAATGTTACCACTGGTGGACCCGAATAAACTTCTAAAACTTCCCAAGCAAAACCTTCACCTAACGTTTTCTTAAAAGCTGCATGTGATTCTTCAAATGATATTGCACTTGCATCGTAATAATTAATTTGTCCAATGAGCGCATTGTACGTACCTTGTTTGACTATTTCATCTCCTGTAAATTTTTGTTGACCATTACATGAAAAACGATACTGACTCAAATCAACTGTTGACCATTGATTTGGATCCATTATATGAGTTACTTCTAGTTAATGAAAAGATTGTTTTTTTTGTTATTTCATAAGAGAATGCAAAAAATAAAAGCAAAACCTTTTTCCCAATTTTTGACAAGATTTTGAACAAGAAATTCTAATGAATTCGATTGATGATTCGTCATTTTATATTTTTCAAAAAACGTATTCACTTTCGAATAATTCGGAATGCCATTTCTCCATTGAATACTATCTGTTCGTTGTTTAAGAACCGCATTCGGGTCCAATACATACGTCGGAAGATTAGTCAACATTAAGAAATGATGTGCCTATCCGCGTGTGTTTAATTGCGAAGACTCTCTCGATGTAATTCAACTTCTCTACTTCAAAAATAATTAATGAGATAAATTCTACGAACATAATTAATGAAGCTTGAGAGATTATATTTCTTTTTCTTTTTGATTCAGTTAAAAATAAAATTTGCAGACAATCAATAAAAAAAAACGCAAAAAAAAAGTTTTTTTTTTTCTTCTTCTCATTGACTCGCAGTCTGTTGACTGTTTGATTTTGTTTTATTTAACAAAAAAAGTAAATTATGCACTTGTACAATTCTATGCAAATGCTATCGAAGTCGGATTAGAAAAGAAAAAGCCTTAACAAAAATTTATTTTAATAAAAAAAAAATGATTATTACTTAAGTCATATAAACAAATAAAACAAAAACGAAGAAATTCAATTTCTCTATTAATTGTGATAAAACTTTACTTTGTCGTCGTAGTCTAATGAATGAGATATCGCTATGCCAAGTGCAACTGCAGTAATAACACCGAAGATTTCAAGTAATAGAACAGCACCTAGAGCACCACCGATAATCGGCAATTGATTCCATGTCCAATCAATGACTGCATGTGCACAACCTTTAGTAAAGATTGGCCGATTGATATCGACTCCTTCATGACAAGTAACTGGAATAGGATAATTGACAGTCGAATAATCCGAGGAATTCAAAACGCCACAACATTGAAATTCTCGTTCGATACCTTCGATAACATGTTGAAGATCTGTATGATTATTTTGATAGATTTCAATAAATAATTCTCGAAAACCACTTTCATAACTGTTACGAATTTTCGAACGTTCAGTGAGTGTTGAAATCATCGCTGTTAATTGAGCTATGATTAAAAGAAGTAAAATGATCGCATACAAATATAGAAAACATCGATTTTTGAATGCAGCACCTAAACAACCAAATGCCGAAAGAAGTACAGTAAAACTTCCGGCACTAATCATCACAATTCCAATCCACTCGATAACATCTCCTCCGAGCATTCTACCATTGATATCATCCGAAAAAGCGACATCAAACTTTCGGCTAACTTGAACATAAATACCGAAACCTAACACGGTCAGACCGGATATGAAAAACAAAATATTCAAAATGAATAAAAGCCAACGTGTACATTGAATACCACAAGAAAATCGAGCCATGTTTAATCGAATGTCGATTCAAATATTTCAACTCGATTTATATAAGCAGAGATAACATGACTCAAATGAGTAATAACTCGATATCAAGGTGCAAATGTTTACACAATTTACTCATTTCAATCTTTTTTTCTTTCTTTCTCCGTTCTCAACTAGATAACAAGACACAATTTCCAAATGACATTTCACTTTTTTTTTTGTATGTATGTATGTATGTCGAACTTAAACCTTCTCATAATCGTCGATATTTATGTAGACATTCTCGTTGTCATTTTTTCTTGTTCGAAAAAGGGAAGAAGAAGAAAAATCTAAATTCAACAAATCTTGATTGAAAAAAAAATGTCTCCAGTCTCCCTATAGAAGAATAAATAAACATTTCCAATTATGAAAATATGTATGCCTTCGAAATAAATATATAACAACTATTTGATTTTTTTCTTCATTCTTTCTTTTTCAATGTGAATGTGTACAGAATAAAAAAAAGAAATTAATAATAACTAGCACGAGATGCGATATCGTTCGTTGACATACATACACACCTGTGTATGTAAAGAAAAAACGAAGGAGTGAGTGAGTGAGAGAGAGAGAAACCAAATGGTGTTTATTTTGAAATATGTAAAAGAGAAGAAGAAGAAGAAGAAAAATTCAATCGTGCACTTTTTCGAAATAAAAAGGACTGAAAGAGAGACGATAATCGTATTTCTTTTTTTTGACAGCAAAAAAAATAAATACATTTTTGAGACTATGGCTCGATCGAAAGTCAAGTGAGTATGTTATTGTAATTAATAGAGAGTGATGTTGAAAGAAATGGATTCGAATAAATGTGTACGTTAGAGTTTACAATGTCTTTTTTTTTTCAAGTATGTTATTATTTGATTTTGTCAATAGAAAATTCATTTTGTATTGTGGTCAGAGAGAAAAAAAGAAACTTCAAAGTGTATCAATTTTTCTCCTTCTTCGTCTTCGTCTTTGTCGTCTTTTGTTTGAAAAAAGAAAATGGGCGTTAGATGTTATTTTATTGATTGATTGCAAACAACAAGAAACGGAAATTGAAATATTGTTCATTCAATAGGCTATTGGCAGACAGAAATAAAAATGAGCCTCGCACGCGTATATGTGTGATTATTTGAGAGAGTCTGCTTGTATATACGTATGAAACGAATTCAAGAATTATTCGTTTACAGCGCGTAAATGAGCAAATGTCTGAAGAGTAATTTGTTCATACATAAATCTCTCTTATTATTATTATTCTTCTTCGCCTTCATCTGGTCTGAGGTTAATTTTGAAAGAAATTCACCGATGTAGAACAGACGCGTGTCTGTTATCTTTCTTTCGATTGTTTTAATTTAACAAATCTCATCAATATTGTTCTCTTTTCTTCTTTTTTGACTACCATATTGTCCTAATCACCTCAAGCAGCAAGAGATGAACCGTTAAAAGTCGATTACATATCAGCAACGAACAGAATAGAACAGAACAACAAGAAGAAGAAGATTCATCAGAACGTTGTCCATCATCAATTCGCCTGACTGACTTGAATAAACATCTAACTGGGCTTCATCTATCTGTTATGTTTTCATTTTGGAGTGCCTTTTTCCGTTCGATTGCTTGTTTTATTTGTCTGATCAAATAAGAGACACGCTGTGGTCTTATCCATCTGCATCAGTTTCTTCTTCTTCTTCTTTTGCTTTCGATCTTGTTTAATATTACATCACACAGCATGAATCAGAAAAAAGTTCGAATACAAAAAAAAGAACTAGAATAACGGATATTGCGTGGAACTCTCTCGAGAGAGGGACAGAAACAAAAGTCAGATATCTGATCAGTTTTCTTAAGAATAACAAAACTATGGAAAATATCTCGAATAACTCGAACGACTAATTTTTTTTCTCTTGTCTGATGAATTTCAAGAATTTGACCTTTTGATCTTCGTTTTTTTTTATCCTGACGAATCGACCAGATGTTCTTTTTCTGTGATGAGAGAGAGAGAAAAAGAGATATTGATCATCTTCTCTCTTTCCTCATTTTTCAATTAGATCCGTGTGTCGCTTCCGTTCGACGTTATATTCTCTATCGTTTTTTTTTTCTTATATTTGTATAAACATATGTATTGAAAATATCGGGCAGTAGTACAACGCGTGCCTGTAAGACGATAATGATGATGAGCCAACGGGGTTGCTTGATTTCGAAAGAGGAAAAAGAACAACGATGGATATAATTCTCTTTTCTTTTGTACATATTTTCTCTCTTTCTCATTTTCTCTCTCCTTTCTCTTTTAGATTTGCTTTTTTTCTTTTTCCTGTCTGATGTGTATCGTCTCAAATGATGATCATTCAAGACGCATATAGATTCAACACAGAAACAACGATGATTGGTGAGAATAATTCAATAATCAAAGACGATGAAATTAATGATTTGTCACTTGGAAAAATAACGACAAAATCAAACGATGATCTAACAAAATCAGCTAATAAACGAAAACAAATCAAACCGAATCGGTAAGAAAAAAAAAACGAAACGAGAGAAATTAATTAATTAATCAATCTTTTTCTAGAGTTACTAATGAAGACGAAACAAATCCGATTAACGGGCAATCATCATCATCATCATCATCGACACCACCATCACCGCAAGTTCCGTCTTCCGAAGAAACTCCTTCGTCTGATCTCACCAAACCTCAAGAAGCTTATTGTAATCTCTGCGATCGTTCGTTCTGCAATAAATATTTTCTCAAAACACATTTCGCAAAAAAACATGGCGCATTAAATCTCATTTCTCCTCCATCGGAATCTCCTCCACCACCATCAACACAAACGACCGAACAACCATTGCCATTAATGATCGATCAAAAACTCGATGAAAACTATTGCGAAGTTCGTAAAACATTCAAATATAATATTCGTATAAATATTATTTACTTTTGTTTCTAGATTTGTCAAAAACGTTTTTGTAATAAATATTATCTTCGTGTAAGTTAAGTCACGTTCATTGTTTACATTGATTGAAATGAACTAAGAAGGACTTCAAACATAGTCAAGCACGCACACTAATAGATTGCCTTTACTTTCGTTTAACCTACTGTTTGTTCAGATTACCTTCTTTTGTTCAAAAAGATGTGATGTTTAATTTTTATTGCTATTTCATTTTTTCGATGTCAATAATGCGAACATCTTCAAAAGAGACACACAGGGCTTATCTGACTTTTAATAAGCTTATTTATTCACGAACGAACGAAAAAGAAACATCGACTTTTTTTTGTTTACTTTTTCTTTTAGAAACACAAAGGCGAATGTCATGGGATCTACACTGATTATATTAAATCGTTACAAAAAAGTTCGAATGAAAGCCCGGTCAAGAATCATACTAGTCGACCAACAGCAGCAGCAACAGGTAACACATAACACATCGAATTGATTTGATGTTTCTGTTTGTTTGTTTTGTTGTATCAGCACCATTCTATCTTCCAATTGAATCAAAATCAACTGAAAATATTTCATCACCACCGTCATCAACACAAACAAATTCACTTCCTCTTCCTTCTCCCCAACGACCTATCCGTCGTTGTAATATATGTCAACAAGAATTCCGAAATAAAGCATCATTACGTATGCATATAAGTACAGTTCATTCGAATGAAATTAATAAAACAAAATCAACAAACATGACATCAACATATCCGATATCACCATCGGCTAATCTCGGTTTTCTTCAGCCGTATGTCGATACCAGTAGTCCACTTGCACATAAACTCGTTGCTGGTCAAGCACCACAAGCATCCTATAGCATTCTTCATGATTCATATTTTTGTGCTAAAATGGCCGATCGTGTCGTTTGTGAAATTTGCAATAAACAAGTTTGTAATAAATATTTTCTCAAAACTCATAAAGGTACGTTTTGCTTAATCATTTCCTTTTTCTTATTAAAACTTTTTTGTTTTGTTTGTATAGCAAAAGTTCATGGTATCACAAATGGTACAACGGATAATGGCGATGATAAACCACCGACAATGGTACCTATTCCATCAGAGAATGAAACATTAATGAAACCATCGAATGATTTCGACAATTCGGATACATATTGTTCGATATGTCGAAAAGATTTTCCAACGAAATATTTCTACATATTTCATATGCAAACCGTACATAACGAAATATCTGATCCAACATTTCAGAATTTAATTGAATTCATGAAATTAGCCAATGCAATGAATCCAACAATGAATCCAATCACAACAACAACAGCAGCAGCCAACAACAACAACATATCAACGACATCAGCCACGGAAAGTGACGATGAATCTGATGGAAATATGAGCACATTGAAACGTAAACGAAGTTCAAGTCAATCATCAACTGAAACAACAAAACGAATGAATCTATTGAATGATGCCAATGGTGGTCTGCAACCATTTCTAATCGAAAGTGAAGATCCGAATTTTGCCCAAACATTTGTACCTTGCATGGTCTATTTGCCTGTTGTTCGACGAGTTACTCAACAGATGAAGATCAATCTACGTTTGAAACCTGTCTTAGCTGATGCATCAGATTGAAACCAAAAAGAAAAGAAAAATTTTTTTTTTTTATTTCAAAACAAGAAAAAAAAGATAAAATAGCTTTCATATTTGTTTTCTTTCTCTTTCTCTCTCTCTCTCTCTCTCTGTTTTTCTTCATTCATATCTATACATACATATAATTATGTGTGCGTGCGTGTGTTTGCTGTTTGTTTTTCATTTTTTTTCGACATCATTTGTCTTATGTACTAAATGTAAAAGTTCATTATTCATCATATATGGACGTTCGATTGAACCATCATTTTCATCCAGATCTTGAAGAAAACAAATGAATAAAGTTTTTATTGCCATATCATAAACACTAAAGAATAGACTTGTTATTAAATATGTCGAAACTAGAATAACAATAATTGGTGTCCAACGAAGAATTAATTGTTCATATTCATTTGTCCATTGAAGATATTCGTAGAATAGACAAGTATTTCCAACTGAAATCGTAATTATACCACAGAAAAGTATCCATTCAGTTAAATGAACAAGAACAAGAAAACGAAGTGAATTGTCAAGAATGTAACCGAATGTTTTACGTGTTGCTTTACAAAATGTATAACCACGTGACGCGATTAGAATGTAGGAATTTTTATTGAGAAATTTAAGAAATTTCTCGAATATCCAAAGTAAACAGCCGAAACATGACGAAAGAAATTTAATGACGATATTCTCTTGAAATTTGTCGACTTTTCGAGTAATATATTCAAAAATCATTCGTATATATTTCAAAGTTGCAATTAATAATGAACCGAATGCAATCGAACCGAGATGATATCGAAGAATAATTCTCAACGATGAAAACAATGGAAAATATGTTCGTAAACGTTGTTTTGACCAGTAGAAATTGGCGAAAACACCAGCTAGAACAATTTCTTCAAATGCAAATAGAAAAGCTGCAAACCAAAGATAAGCAAATAGATTAAACCATTTTAATATTTGTTTATTATCGACAAGAGATTCGATAACACTACGAGTGATTGGATCGGTTCCATTTAAAGTCAATGAATCATATCCATAGTCTTGTTGAAAAAGACATTGTGCCGAAGAATTAAGATCCGGTAGACATGGTACACTTTCATTGTTGATCATCATACGAAATATTGGTTTACCAACAGTTGTTAATGACATATCAACATAGACGATACCCAATGTGAGAAAAATAAAAATTAAAACAATCAATGGTGACCACAACAGTGTACTTAACACGGAAAACACAGCTTTAGCACCTTGTTCTAATAGAACAACACATAATCGTATACGATGGATTAATGCACAAATAATAACTAAACCGACGACGAATGAAATTGTCGAAATCGTTCCAACGATATAATAGATAGTTTTTAATTTAATAAAATCATTAATTATTCGAGCAATTGTACTGTATTCATAGACAAGATCATCACCAGTTGATATTGTATACCAACAAAAAATACTACAACCGAATAGAATCATTAAAAATAATGTTAAGGTCAAGAAAACGACGAGACTCGTTAATAATTTCACTGCTAACATATAGATCAATGCAAGTACACATGCAAGAAGAATAAATAATGCCAAACTATCTTTAATTCGATCTAAATCAACCAAAATAACTTTACCAAGATCAGTTATACTATCGATGCCAAGTACTTGATTATTAATTTGTTCAACAGATACATTGCCTGTTGATGTTAGTGTACGATTATTTTCTGAATCGAATAGATCTGCTAATATCGATGGTAAACATCGGCCAAGAAATGGTTCGGAAACGATTGTATACGGCGCACAGAGACCGTCTTGAACAATTTCAATAATCGATCGATTATCAGCAATTGGATCGTAATTGTACATACAACGAAGTTGACTTCGTGTTTGATTTTTCAATATATATCCTGTATTTTCGATAACATTCAATGATTGATAATGAGAATAATAATTTGGACATGATTCTACGCAAATTTTTGTTGTTGGACATTGAAATGATAAAGCATTATCAGTCAAACATTTACTGATGTCAAAATAGAATTGATACGGTCGAGTTTGAAATTCATTTTGTCCGCAAAGATTTCCTAATGAATCACTTGCTTGAATTAAACTCGATGGATGACCTTGACTTATGATTATCATCGAGAATAATCCATAGATAAATGCAAAGACAAGAAAAATAATCAAACAACATACATCGGTACAGCGACGTTTTCGATACGAAACAAAATGTGGCAAATTCGATGTCATTATACAATCAAATGATGATCATGTCTTTTTCAGCTTTTTTATTATTACAAAAAACACCATCTGTGACATACGCTCCTACGAGTCATTTTATTTTTTAATTAAAAAGAAAAAGAAGAAGTTTTCCATCTGTTTCACAAAAAACTAATCAATCATCATAGACCTTGCAATTCAAGTTCATTATACATTTGAATCCAAGTACAACATGGACAAAATAACATCGCACATGCATCACCACAGATTGAGCCCTTAAAAAATGTCATTAATCTCGAGATTAGAAATATGTCAACACATACACGGATTCGGAAGCCTGTTCGCATTTTTGTTCGTAATGCTGTATTACCTAAAAAATAATAAATAAAATTTATCGAATTTGTGTGCTGTTTTTTTATTTACCACCAGGAAAACACCACATACATGGACATTCGTTTGTTCGTGCATGTAAATTAGTTAGAAAGCAAGGAGCACAAAAACATGCAGTGCAACCTAAGCAAAGCAAAACAAAACAAACAAATAATATGTTTTTTCTTCTGTCGAATCAATCGTATCGCGTACAAGTTCTCATATCGCCACAACAGCCACATAAACCAGTAGCCCATTCGTTTCGAAATGCCCATGGACTTAGCCTTGGTTGTACACGTACTGTTCGAAACGTTTTCATGTGAGATTTATTTTAAAAAAAACGTGTGTGTGTGTGCTATAACATTTTTAATTCACAAGATATTTTCGAAAAAGAAATTGACTGCTGTGATCATATATATTCGTTTCGATTTTTTCTTTCTTTTCTACTTAAAATAATGAAAGAAAGATGCCTTCATGGTAATTATAGAGCTAGAGCATTGATTGAGTCGAATTAAATCAACCGATCAGACTGACACATTCAATGTAAAATCATATTCATCAATATGAACAACCGATCAGATAAGTTCACTTCACTCATAGATCAACATAGTGAATTAAATTTTCTTCTTTTTTTTTCTCCTATTGTGGTATTAAGTACGAAGGTGAACAAGCGATAAAATCCGTTTGCGTATGATCATTATGAAAAAGAAAGATAGATGATGGTCAAAAAACAGATAGAAGTATACTCGCCCTTCGAAAGGGTAAGAGAAGAAGAAGAAGAAGAAAAAAAGAGAAAGAGAGACCTTTAACCATTTTTAACGAAAAGTAAAACAAGAGTTCATTTGTAAATAACATCGATTCAATGAACTAACGTATTTATGTGAGGTTACAAAACAGATGCAAGTTATACTACTACCAAGACCCCTACAAAATTCAAATCAATATCGTCCCGTACCGGTATGAAAACATGACATTTTGCCTTCATATTATTGATCGAGAGTGTCATTAACGTCTTTCATTTTTCGATTTAGAAGAAAAAGAAGAGAAAAAAAAATATGTATTCGCATCCTTTGACTTGCACATAAAATCCTAATCAAACATGACAATCTTAGTTTTCTTTTCTTTTTTTTTGAAATTGAACAGACATATATTGACTCTGGAAAAACTCATAAGAAAAACAGAGCACATTTTTTTTCTTTCTCTTTCTATCTAACAAGTGGATATGCAAGCGTCACGTAAATTGATGAGGACTAATTTTCATAGCGAACAAAAGGCGTAGAAAGAAAAGAGAAAAAAAGACGATCGTTTGCCGACATCATTGGGCTTTTTATCACCATGTGACTTGAATTTTTCTACGTGCAATCACACACACACACAAATATACGCATTCATACGCTACGGAGAGAGAGAGAGAGACGAGAGGGGGAGAGGAAAAAAAGACAGTGTATTTATTGGTGAGAAAAAAAAATATATAGACGCATATTGAAGTAAGAAATAATAATAATAATCGAGTAAGAACACCTATGGCGGAAGAAGCCGAAGATGAGCCAATTGATGCTGTGAGTAACTGAAATAGGAATATGATGATCAATATATTTTTTCTTTTCGTAGAGAAATTTATTACATGATGAAGATGATCAAAAACTTCATTTGTTTATTAAAGGTAAAATAAGATAATACTTCTTATGTGAATGTTAATCTATCTTTTATGTTTTGTTAGCTGGAAGAGACGGTAGATCTAAAGGTGCATGTCCGTTTTGTCAAGATATGTTTCTCAAATTATTAATCAAACGTGAAGCTGATAATGATTTCAGTTTCGATGTCATAACAATTAATTGCAAGAATCCACCGAAAGAATTCAAAGAAATCTCAAAAAAATTGCCAGCACTTGTTCATGGCGATATGGTTCTCAATGATATCGATGATATTGAAGATTATCTCGATTCAAACTATCCAAATTATAAACTAGCTTTGCAAGATCCCGATGCATTTAAAATTCAATCGAATGTTTTCAAACGTTTTACTTATTTAATTAAAGATGTTCATAATAATCCGCAAGCATTAATTGATGAATTAGAAAAAATCGATAGTTTTCTTCGTGAACGAGGAACGAAATATATTTCTGGTAATCAAATCACCAGCTTAGATTGTTCATTATGGCCGAAATTACAACATATTCGTGTTGCTTCGGAATATCTTTTAAATTTTACTATTCCAACTCAATTCTCAGCACTTTGGTCTTATCTCGGTATTATTATAAAAATTTTCAAAAAAAAAAAGATGAAATAGAATCTACTTTTCTAATCTTAGGATCCGCTTATGAACTCGATGCTTTTGTTAAATCTTGCCCATCGGATCAAGAAATCGTTATGCATTGGACACGTCGTGAAATATCTCCAAGAGAATATCTGCAATTAACTACAGATGAACCGAAAACATCATTGGATATTCCTCGTAGATTTCGTTAAGATCTTGTTTTTCGCTGTTTTTTCTCGTATTATCCACGTATGAATGATTGGCTTGTCTTGACGGAAGTGTATCTGTGTGCGTGTGCGTGTGTTTTCTTTCTATTTTCTACATGTTAAATAATAAAGGTCGAACATGTTTAACAACTGATATCCGATAGGACAAAAAAAGCTAAATATAATGAAAGTTAAACCTTGAAATGATAGATAAGAATTTATATTTACAGACTAATTTTTTTTTTGCAAATAATTCTGACACAGTTTTAATTTCTATCTATTTATCATAGATAAAATACGAAGTACGTATGTTGAAAGTTTCTTGTCGATATAAAAAATTTATACAGCAGTAATGCAGTAAAATCTTTCTAAAGTGGATTCCTCAAGGACCTATGAAAATGTTGTTGACGATTCTGTTTGATTCAGTGAAGATTTCGATGCGTGATAATCCATAGATCGTAGTAAAAAAGATCTACTTGTTTGAAATATTATCTGATGTTTTCACATTTCTTTAATTAACTCATATTCATTTTGATCTTCTTGTCGTGTCATATCAAAGCACGGAGAAAACATATTCGTAACGAGTTAAATCATTATTCTATTAATCTGGATTTATGTCGGGCATAGATCTCTTGTATATCGACAATGAAGCAATAGTAATATCGAAACAATCGAAAACACATCGAAAAATTATTCATGAATGGTATCCATGGTCGTATTTGAATGTTATTTTTGGTTGTTTAATATTTGGCTTCATCGCAATCTTCTTTTCACTACGTACAACAATGTATAAAGAAGCTGAAAATCTCTCGAAAGCACGTTTTTGGTCACATATAACTCTCGCTTGGAATATATTGGCAACAATGATTGGCCTTGCTGTAACAGTGTGTGCTCTTTGGAAATAAAGAAAAAAACATTTATTTTTTTTTCTGTTGTTGAAATAAACATTTTATCGTGAATAGGATAGGAAAGACTCAGGTAGGAATTGAATCACATGCATGTGGATCATTTGATCGAGCTGTTATAAAACTACATAAAAGTCCACGACGACAATTATGATCACATTTACTACCATTAGCAAATGATTTCGTATAGTATTGATAGACTAGACCCATTAATGATCCATCGAGATCGACTTTTAATTTTTGAATTAAATTATGCCAATCTTGAGGAAATAAATTTTCCATTTTATAAGCATCTCGTGCAACATATTCATCGAGAAAAATTGTTTGATTAAAAATATTCGTTGCTGTCATATTCATAATGACTGTTCGATGGTCAAGAACCCAATAGGAACTATTTGGATAGTAACCATCGACTTTATAAACACGATATCCCGGATGTAAATTGGAGAATGTTGTTAATGATGGTGTTATATAAGCCTAATTGAAACAAATTCAAACTTATTTTCATCAGATATTTGTTTTTTGTCTACCATTGATACTGGTCGTTGTCGATCGATTTCATCGTAATTAATCACAAGTTCATCATTATGCGTATGACCATAGAATTGTCCGGCAATTGTATTTTCATATCGATTGACAATCTTATAGAAATTCCAACTAAATGATGCGAGACATTCTCTCGGTGGAATATGACCGATAATATGAACTTTTTCGCCATGATCTTCAGCATATTGTAACCAATCGACCATCTAGAAAATTTTCGATTGCTTTTTTGTTCTCGTTTATTTTTGATTTTGATTTTCTTACCCATTGAAGTTGTCCAAGTGGATCAGTTGAATTAATAAACAACCAGAAATTCTCCCAAGAACAATAATTCATATTTAATGAAATCAAACGTAAACCAGGTCGAATGACTGTCGTATAGAAACCTCCTCGAGTAACATTCTCTCGTGTATCTTCGGGCAAGCCGAGTTTAATCCAATTATCAGCAATGACTTCATACAGCCAGGTTATATTATCTGTTCGAATATTTGGCGGTGGAAACATATTACAGGGAGCTAACAAATAATCGATGAATTAAGAAAACAACAAAACAAAATTTCGTTTTACCAGCTTCATGATTTCCGATAGCTGGATAGAATGTTTTATTTGGAAATGTTCGACCCAATAATTGATTGATTGTATTAACTGAATAGAGTTGTTGTTCACGGGATTGATTCCAAACATTATGAGCTGGCAAATCACCGGTATAATAGATAAAATCAACCTAATTTTAAATTTAGTTTTTCTTTTTTGATTTTCTTCAATTATTACTTTTTCAACTTCGGATGCATATTTAAGAATCTCTTCAGCTGCCCAAATTGGTATATCACAATCACGTGTATCACCCCTAAACAAATTTAAATCTCAAACATTTTTCTATCAACATATTTAAATTCTTACCAAAAACCAGCACCAATATGACCGGGAGCTAAAACGAACGATCAATCTGCACACAACGATTTCAAATCGGGTTTTTACCTGGTTGACCACCACGACAACAAAGTGGTTGTGAACAATCAGCATTTGATCCAGGTGTATACGAAAAATCAACGTGAATATCAGACAAATGTAGAACAGTGAAAATTGGTGAATCAGGCTAGACGAAGAAAACAAGAAGCGCTTAAATAAACTTGTTACTTTTCTTTCTTTTATTTTCATGTATGGACAAAAAAGTACTTTTCTGCAGAGAATTTTTAAAAACTCGTTCACGAAAACGACAAATTCGAAGATGGAAACCGACATTAACTGACGAAGAACGACGTCTCTTCGACAATGAAGAACTTCTCTCGGCTAATTTAGATACCATTGCTAATGCTTGCGGTCAACATCGAATATCTATCAGCACACGCTCACTCTCACCCAACGAATCGTTAATTCCAATTCATCATTTTTGTCGAAAGGGAACGTATCCTAACACATCCATCGAACGTCAACAAATGTTCGACGAACAAGTCCCATGGAATATTAACTTTCCCGAGTAGATCTCTCTTTGTCTCTCATTTCATTCAATTCAATATATTTTCAGTTACAATCCATCTTATTACACCGATCCGTCTCTACTTCATTCGACATCAGAAATCGATCCCGAAGAAATCTCATCGAAATTCATGTGGAATACATTCGATACGAATTTTCATGTCGATCGTCGAACAGCGAATCCTTCGGTTTGCTATGAAATCGATCGACAAGGTTACCCATTAAATCCACTCGGTCGAACGGGTCTACGTGGCCGAGGTGAACTCAAACGTTGGAGTGTCAATTATCTCACACATCTCGTTATTATGTGTGGAACAAATCAAATTCAATCAGGCAAAGAAATCTTTAAATTTATCATGAAAAAGCCCATCAAACATCCATTCTACGAAATTCCATCGACATGGACAACAGGTACAAATATGAACGCTCTCTCGTTGACATTAAAAACATTTCTTTCGAGTATCTATCGGACTTGGAATAGCATCGAAGATAATTATGATACAAAGATCGACGAGATCATTAAACATCTGACATTTGTTAGTACGGCGTATATCGATGATGAGAAAAATACGGATAACGCTTGGCTTGAAACATCTGTCTGTTGTTATATTCAAACGAATCTCAATCGTATTCACTCATCGAATCCAAATCTCGATTTAAACGAACTTTTTCCGGGTCAATCATCGTCGAACTACACTTGGCATCAAGCCACGCATTCAAGTCCTCTACTCGACAGTGAACGTGACGTTCTACGATTGATTTCTACTCATTACAATGCCTATTGGTAGAATTTACTTTCGGTGGTTGAGGTGGTCGTGGTGTTGGCTTCGGTTTATCCGCTGGGATTGTTACATTCCACGCGAGAATTGGATAATCAAATTCTTTATCACAATTCAATGCAAGTGCACAAAGTTGTTTGCTATTGTAATCTGTTGAATTGATCACTGTAATGACAGCATCCTAGTGATGAACATTTGTATTTGTTTTTTTTTTCTATTTTAATAATTTTTATAAAATAAGAATTCGTCACTCATTACTTTATATTCATGTACGGCACCTGTACAAACATCAACATCAAGAACATGAAATTCTTTACAAAAATTATTCACGATATTTTCAATATGTTCAGTTTGATTTGTCGATATCAATAATCGAACCTATAACAAATGAAAAATTCGCGAAATAATCAAATGCAATTCTCTACCACAGGCACAACGAGATTACAAAAATCACAATAGGCTTTATTTTTCTTCGATTGATTTTCCAATGTCCATCGAAGTTTTCTCAAATTCATCGAATGATCAAATCGATGACGATAATTGGCCAAAAGAATTTCTGTTCGTTGATCATATGTCTCATTTTCAATTTCGTATATCGATTGAGCAGATATAACTAGTACGAAATAAACGAAAGCACAAACATAACCAAACATTATCGACGTCATTTCGTTTCGAATGTTGAGTGTGTGTGTGCATAAGAAAACAAGATACTTTTTTATTTTTATTTTTATGATAACCGAGAATTTTCTTTATCAATAAAGTTAAACAAAAAACAAAACGAAAGTTTAGTTCGTTGGGAGTCGAAAGATCAAACAAAGAGAATATTGATTAATATGCTTTTATTATTATTATGATTATTTGACCAAGAAAGTATTTCATTGGCTTATTCTCATCCATCAAATAGATTGTTTGTCCTCTAGGGTTAATAGAAAAAAAAGAAGAAGAAGAAGAAGAAGCGACGAAGCAAAGAGGGGAAGAAGAAGAAGAGATGTTGTGATGAGAATGAAAAAGAATATAGTTTCTCGCTTTTTTTTTCTTCTTCGTATTCAATCATTCCATTGAACATCAACGAGAATAGGATATGTCGATTGGAATAATAGAAAAACAAGTTTTCTATGATAATCCTTGTGCACCTATCGTCAAATTTGATGATGACGACGATATGTTCGATGAAAAATTACTTGGACAGTCAAATAATATCGGTAAACTCGTTTCTATTCAAATAATAACGATAATTTTTTTTTTCTTATTTATCAAATAGAACATTCATTAAACGCTTATTCACTTGAAGATCTAGTTAAATCATTTGATAATACAATAAAATCTTGTTATGTCGATCAAAACCAAATCGAATTAAACCAACAAGATTTACATTCAGATCTTGTCGATAGATCGAAGTTAGTAGTTCGAGATATATTTTCTAGTTCTATTTATTTTCTTTTTTTTTGTTGTTGTGCAAAGAACATGGTCGAATCTTGTCGAAAATCTTCGTACATCTCTACGTCAAGATTTAAAACTACCGAATTTATCACCGAAACAAGAAAAATCAATGAACTTTGGTGATGATGATGATGATTTCATTTCAATCGATGATTTAAATGAAGATGAAGAAGAAGATCTACGAGAAAAACTTGATATGCATGCAATACTTTTTCCAACGAGAACATCGAATTCATCATCACCATTCCTAACAGCTGAACAAGTGATAAATGAAATTGATTGCATGTTAAAAGATCTTACGCCTGATTCAGGCATTGATACGGATGATATTCGACAATCATATTTTGAATTTGATTTAAAAACTCAATCGATATCGTCGTTAAATCAACTTATTGATGAATTAAATCAGTCGATACAAGATTTATCAAGTATACTCGTACAAGAACTGGCCAATCGAGATGATTTCGAAGAAGAAAAAGAAACAAAAAATACATTTATCGAATTAGTTGTTCAGATTCAAGTATAATTCACTGAGTTTCTTTTGTTGTTGTTGTTCTTATTATTAATTAAATTGAAATCAATTTTTTGTTCTTCTAGAATAAACGTCGATCGAGTAAAATGCAGTCAAATACGGTAATAGAAAAATCTTTCGTTTTCGACTTTTTTTCTCTTCATTGTCAATCGGGAATTCTTTTTTCTTCTTTCTCTTCCTACTTGAAGCGTTCTATGAATATTTATAATGAACTGCTAAACAAACTTTTTTCTCTTTTCTCTCTCTCTTTTCATCTATCTATGTGTCTGTCTGCATTTGGTTAGAAATTAGATTAGGAGATAGACAGCATCGAAAAAAAAAGAGGTCATGTGGACTGGAAAGAATGTTTTAATTATCAATGAATATATCCTCAATGGAAATTAAATAAAGTCGAGAGACAGGATGCATTGGAAAAAGAAATTTTTTTTTCTTCTCTTATTGTTTGTTTAGTATTTAACAACGGTCATTCCATACGAGCCAAAACATTTATCAATTAATTATCTTCAAAGTTTAAATAAAAGTTCGTAGTTTTTTGTTGTTGTTGTTGAATCAAATGACATTCGTCTGATTTTATGTTTAGTTCTTCACGCAATCAATGAAAATAGTTGTCATGTGCCTGAATTATTAACCAATTATATCCTCAAAGTTCTTTGTCCTTGTTAATCATTATGTATTTTTGTGTCTGGTGTTTTTCAGTCGACAAAAAAAAGACATCTATATCTATCAATTCTAGTCATTGTTTTTTTTTATTGTCTGTTGTTCGAAAAAAAAAGAAAATTAATAATACTAATAAAATGATATTTTAACTTGTAGAATATTTTAAAAAAAATGAATCTATTGCGCTGTGCATTGACTCGTTTTGGTTTGAATCATTTCATCAGACATCAATCGAGTAAAACAGCGTTTGCCAATGTACAACAACCATTAGCACATAATACACTTATATTTGAATATAAAGATCGACTTTTACCACTGTTAGGTGCGATTGGTTTCATACAATTCATAGCATTGGATGCTGTAGCTTATTATAGTTTTCATTTATTTGGTACAGTTACAGCTAAACCAGAAAATCTGACGTCCAATTCAACATTACTCGAACGAGCTGCAACAATTGTGCCGACAAGACGTTTTCGTTACATGACAAATCTTTGTATTGTCTTGCTTAGTTAGTTGATTGTTATTTTTTCTTTTTATTGTTGTCTTTCTATCTATTTGTCTCTTGATTCCATATATTGTTTAGGCGGTGCTATATTTGGTGCTTGTTTAATCTATCCGGCGCGTTGCATTCGTCGACTCTATTTGCTCAAGGATGGTTCGTCGATTGGAGTTGTTACATATGCATTCCTACCGAGTGCACGAAAATTTACTGTCCCATTAGAAAAGGTTTCAGCTAAAACAAGTCTGCAATCGGCAGGTATTTTTCATAAATTAACTATTCGTGATCGATGGCTTTCACATTTAATTAATAAACATGAAGGAAAGTTTTATAATAAAACTATTTATGATACTGTTATTGCTCTAAAACGTTTTTGAATAAAAGATTAAACAAAAAAGTCGAATAAATTTTCGTATTTGTATGATACCGAATTAGTAAATGGAAAATATACATATCTGTCCGAAAAAAAAACAACATGTCTAGATTATCTAATCTCCATCAGATGTCAATCTGTCATTAATCATAAAAAATTATCTTTTCTGTTTAGTTATCATAACAGGTTTATCATTGAACTCGTATCGATTGTAATCATGAATTTATTTAATTAATTCATGCATATGTACTTTTCGACGATAAAGAAAAGAAAATGATCGATATGGCGTTTTCATCGATATGATTTCGTTCTTTTAACACTTTTGAGAGATTGATCGACTTACAAGAATCAAAAATTCTGTTCTAATAAGATATTAATAGACAATATATCAAAAAAATCAAACACAAACATAATGCGATGACACACATATTTGTTGTTGTTGTTGTTGTTCTATCACGACATTCTCCTGTTTGGTGTGATCGATTACTTAATAAGTACAACTATCATTTGCACATCGAACATACATGTAGTCTGTCAACGACAGCAGTAGCCCACAAAGAAATCAACTCAAAGATTAATTCCAGAAGGTCATTAATGTCTCTTAATATATAACAAGAAAAAGAAAAGACTTCATAAACGCGCAATAAAAAGAAAAGAAACGCATAAGAAAGGTAGACTCATCAATCTCAAGAGTCGAAAACGGAGGACATTAAACAAAAACTAGCTGGGGTACATATCCTTATTTGAAACAATAATATGATCTTTGTTCTGTATCCTATTCGGTCCACGAATATCCTTTCTTTTCTCTATGTCTTTTTTTCTGTCTGCCTCTCTCTCTCTCTATTTCCGTGTTTTGTACTTACGATGAAATATCCCTTTTGTTTCTTATCATCATTGTCTTAGCTGTCTCCATTGCAAACTAGTCAACATAAATAGCATTCAAGGAATCATCACATATGAAATTGTTGTTTGTTATTTTCCTAAGCAATTCTATTTCGCCTAAATAACGACATTTTCTCTCCATTGCCAATATTGTCATGTTGTCTACATTCTCTTTGCTGCAGATGAAGACAACGTTGGTGTGTGTGTGTGTGTGTGTGTGTGTGCGTGTGCGTGCGTATATATATATGCAATCGTCTTTTTTCTACCCGTTTGACTTGTACGATTATCTGCATCAGTCGCAAGAACGCCTACATTATTAGTAGACAAATACGTGTGATGAAAAAACGCTCGACATCAGACAGCATATTTGTATATGTTGCGTTTATTGAGAGACGCTCTTTCATTTCTATTCTTTTTTTGTCTCAAAGAAAATAAATATTGGTTTCATTGTTGTATTTACTTGTTTTCCACATCAGTCGCAAGATCTCGTTTTTCTTAGTTATCTGCACGCTACTAATATATCTATATGTAGATTTAAGACAGAAGAAGAAGAAAAACATGAAACTATGTAGCCGGTATGCATATTAGAATTTCGACAATATTGTTGACAATTATGTTCGAGTTCGTTTTTTCTGTAAATTACTGTTAGTAGTCATTATCATAATCATCTTAATGAAAATGATTTCTTTTCTTTTTTTATTATTGTGCTTTTTTATGTCCAGGGACGATTAGCATTCTTGGCTTATTTTCCTTCTTTTTCTTCTTCTCGATATATTTCATCATTGTTCTTCTGGATCATATTCAATGGCTTATCTCAATACATTTATTTGTCTTCATAAGTCGTTTTTTTTGTCTGTCGATGTATAGAACGATTGCAATCTACTATTATGTATTCTGTCTCTTATTCTCTTTGACTCGTTATCAATCAGAGTGTTATTGAGGTTTGTTCGGTTCTCGTTTTGTTGTTGTTTGTTATCTTGTCAATTGTCTTTTTATAGTTGTTCTCTTCAATTTAGAAAGACCTTTCATATCCCTCTTTTTTTCCTGTTCTCTTCAAAACCAATTTCTACCGATGGTTACATCCCATCTATTTGTTAGTTGTCGACCGTGGCTCTACAGTTATCCATCAATCGACATTATTTTCCTGTTCTTTATCGAGAAGAGACAGACAGAGAGAGAGAGAGAGGGGAAAAGACGCGCACATCAGAATGCAACAGATATCTTGTAGTACAGATGGAAAAGAAGAAAAAGATATGCAAGAACTTTTGTCATCATTTTCTTCGCTCTTCACTTAATATTGGATTGTGCCATTTATTTTTCCTATCTCTCTCCCTCTTTCTTCCTTCTTCATCTGTCGGAGATAGACGATCAATACCGATTTGGTCGTATTTTCTACGGTACACAATAGTACACGCTTGTTCTTTCTGGGATTCTTCTTTTTCCATTTGGTCTGTTGTCAGAACCATTTCATAATCTATTTTTATGATTATTTCCTTGATAGTTTTTCTTTGTTTATAAGCATCATGGGTGCCAAAAAAAACGGTTTGTTTTCATTTTTATTTTTTTCTTCAAGATAGACTAACTAGTTAGTAAATCATTTGATTGACGATAAAATAATTATATTTCAACAATGGCGACTAGTGCCCCACGGTTTAGTAAACCGCCTGCAATTCGACAATCACCTGATGATCCTACACGTCTCTATCTCGAGTGTCAAGTACAAGGTACACCCAAGCCCGATGTGACTTGGTTTCAAAATGATGTTCAACTTTCACCGACATCAACTAAACATAAGCAAACATTTAAAGCTGCAACTGGTAATAGTTTTGATGTTACACTTGAAATCACTGATCTTGGCGCAACTGATGCTGGTACATATAAAATCGTTGTTAAGAATAAAGCTGGAGAAATAACAGCGAATGTTAATCTGAATTTTTCAAATGAAGATGCTGCTGCTGGTTCAGCATCGAAGTAAGAATTTGAATACGATGTACGCATGTTTTTTATATTCGAAATTCGATTTCTACATAGTTCGGCTGGAGGTACTGCACCAACATTCATTCAAAAACCGATTATTAAACAAGAAAATGATGGCAAACGTTTAATATTCGAATGTAAAATAGCTGCTGATCCTAAACCGGATCTATTCTGGTCACGTGATGATGTTCCAATATCGGATTCAGGTCGTTATTTAATCTATTGTGATCCATTACCTAACAATGCATATGTTGCGTGCCTTGAAATCGACGATGTGAATGCATCCGATGCAGGCAAATATAAAGTTTCGGCAAAGAATACACTTGGAGAGAGTAACGCACATATTCAATTAAATTTTGACAGTAAGTCCATGTTTTTTTCTTCGTTTGGAAGATTTCAATTATCTCGATATATGATTATAGATCAAGATCAGGGTTCAGTTGGTCGACCGACGTTTACCGTCGCACCGTCGGCTCGTATTTTTGAAGAGTCTATCTTATTAGAAGGTCGATGCACAGCTGATCCCGTACCAAGTTTTACTTGGACCATCGATGGAAAAGGTCTTCCAGCTGGTACGAAATATCGACAAGGCATTTTATCGGAAGGAAATATTCATCGAATTTTTCTTGAAATAACACAAATCGGTGCGAAAGATACGGGCAATTATAAACTAACAGCTAAAAATGCGAAAGGCGATGGATCAACATCGATTCAATTGAACATTGAAGGAGTTCAATTTAAAGTACCTGATGGTATTGCACCTTCTTTTATTGGCAAACCATCGATTAATCAAGATGCAAAAACGGCTACTATAGTAATCGATATACTAGCTGATCCAAGTCCATCATTACATTGGACAAAAGATGGCAAAGAACTTCTCAATGTTGATAAAATTATTACACGTATGATACCAAAAGGAGCAAATCGATATACAATTTCACTCGATATCAAGGTTTCACATTTCACACTGCTTCTAGTTTTTTTTTGTTCTTCTATTTGGATTAGATAAAAAAACAGACTAAACTTTTTGCTGTTTATTTAGAACTTAGTTGCATCTGATAGTGGAGTCTACAAATGCACGTTGGCCAATGAACTTGGCACGGCTGTTGCAAATATTGCTATTAAAGTTGCTGGTAAGTGAAACGCGAGAGATATAATCGATTAGTTATCTTGTTCAATAGGTGACAAGGCTAGTCTCGATCAATTGGATAAGATTGCACCAGCTTTCGAAAAACCATTGATAACAAAAAATAATCAACAAAAATCTATTCGTATCGAATGCCGTTGTAAAGGCAAACAAGAACCGAAAATTACCTGGAAAAAAGATAAAACCGAACTTAAAGATACACCGAATAAATATAAAATTAGCAAAGTTAAAGAAGCTGATGATGTCTATTTGTTTATCTTGGAGATTTTAGTAAGAATTCTTTTTTGTTTTTGTTTGAGAGAGAGAGAGAAAAAAAAATTATTTATTTTCAGAGTGTCAGCCAAAGCGATAGTGGAGTTTATAAAATTCTTGCGAAAAATGATGCTGGTGATTCGCAAGCTTTAGTTAACTTAACTATTGATGCTGAGATGGCACAAGCGTAAGTGAAAATCTTCGAGAGATAATTTTCGATTGATTGAGTTTTTGCAGACAAGAGGAACCCGAACAAAAGCCTAAAGCAGTGTCTACCACTGGCACTCAACTGGTAGCACCAACATTTACCGGTAAACCAAAAGAAGTCGTAAGTAGAAAAACAAACAACGGGAGATTGCTGTGAAAGAAAAACAACATGATCTGTTGTTTTTTGCGTATCTAGATGGCAACTGACGGTGATAAAGTTGTTGTTGAATGTAAAGTTACTGGTACGCCTCAACCAGAAATAACATGGCTCTTAAATAAAAAAGAAATCAAACCGTCAGCGGACTATGTTACAAATTATGATGGTGCAACAGCTCGTTTGACAATACCTGATGGTTATGTTGATGATAGTGGTGATTGGACGTGTAAAGCATCGAATGAAGCCGGTGAAGCAACACAAACTGTTCGTGTGACAATTAAAGGTATGACGAATAAGATAGAAGAACGAATTTTAATTTTTTTAAATAAATAATTAATGATTAGAAAAACGTGGTAAAGCTAAACGTGTCCGAAAAGCACCACCAAAAACGGCACCAAAACCTGCAGAACCTGCACCGGCGGTCCCCTCAATTGAAGTTCCTAGTGCTGAAGAACCAGGTTACGAAGAACAAGGTCCACGTCGTACTAAACCCGCTGAAAAAGTCAAACGACCATCACAAGCTAAACTCGATATCATTGCTGAAAATCTAGCCAGTAAGTTTATTTTCTTCTCAGCATGTTTATCTTTTGCTTATGTACGATTACGAATCTGCAGCTAAACCACGCGAACGAAAGGTTCGTGAACCACTCGAAAAACATACTGAACCACTTGCGCCTTATTTTGTCGAAAAACCCGAAAATACGACTGGCAAAGAGGGTAATTCATCGATTAGAAATTAGTTATCTCGTAGTTTAGTACTAAAAAAAACACTCTTTCACATATGAGACACCTACTTCATTGATACAGGCCAACCGACATTTGTTGAAGCCGTTATCGATGGAAATCCATTTCCTAAGATAACATGGTATCAAGGCAAACTCGAAATTACCGAAGGCGTACAATATAAATTGGAATTAAATGAAACAACGGGTATTGCGACATTATTTTTTGTTAAATGTCGACAAAATCATGAGGCATCATATACTATACTTTTGCATAATGAACATGGTGAAGCCGAAGCTGAATTTCATTTATATGTTCAAGGTATTTTCGAAAATCTACACAATGAAATATGATCTGTTGATATTTTTTGTATTGAATATAAACAGCTGCCAAAGGTGGTGATGCAGATTTTCGTAATATTTTAAAACATAAAGATAAACAAAAGAAAATAATTGAAGAAGAGGAAATGGAAAAAGTTAACTTAAAACACGTCGGTAATTATCGATTGATACTAGTTAATTAAAATAGAATAGAAT
>ERZ778024.944-NODE-944-length-40588-cov-11.499297_pt1 | contig 40588 bp, 26 predicted proteins | sample MGYA00375754_ERZ778024 | MGnify/ENA primary metagenome ERZ778024 (study PRJEB29350, sample SAMN05389827) | bioreactor metagenome | isolation source: Thiocyanate bioreactor | place: South Africa: University of Cape Town | collected 2014-02-18 ...
GGAAACTTCGACCTTTTTGGGACTATGAAATACAAGTGCTTTCATGAATTTACCATAAGGGTTTTATTTTATAAATAAACCTTTGATAATTAATTATCTAGATAAATTACCTAAGTCCAAACATGCCACTAGATTTTGGAATTTCTATACCTGCGACGACCGGAACTTCTCCTTTTTCTAAGGCATCCTTCCAAACCTTTGCCGTTTCTTGCATTTTGATAATTTTTTTAGCGAGTTGATCAATTTGAAGATTTTTCAAAAACACTTTGTCGTATAGAATTAATAGATCATTTTTTTTGCTAAAGGCGAAGACGCCTTTGCGGGGAGGGGGAATATTATTGACTTTCAATGCTTCCTTAAATAAATTCTCTCGAAATTTACCCGGAGGAACAGTTCCAATTTTGGTAGCAATTAATAATCCAGAATGATCTTTTAAAATCTCTAACTGAATTTTTATCTCTTTATTAAATTCAATTACACAAGCATTCTTTTCATCTAGCGTTAATTCAGGAATGCCGAGCAATGGGGCTAAATCATTGAGAATATTAGAAAATGCTTTAATTGCCATAAGTTTACTCTTCTATACTATCTTCTAAGATGTCTTCATCATAAGTCAATAGTTCTTTTTCAATATGTTCTTCTTCTTCAATAGCTAATTGCTCTTCTATAACATCGGCAGCTTCTCTAATTGCCTGTAAAAGAGCTGTTTTACTTTCGAGTGTTCGAAAAAATTGATTTGGGGATACATCATAGACCGCTTGGTATAATGCTTGTACGACAAGTGATTTAGCAGTAAAACTTTGCACCCCAAGTTTATCTATTAATTTTAAAACTTTGTCAGCGCTAAAATAGTTATCTGTCGCTAATTCAACAAAAAGTTTGGCCATTTTTTCAAATTGAATAGCCATACACTAATCTACTCCTAAGCGATTTAAATGTTTTTGTACTTTTTCAAATGTTCTAAAAACACCAATTAAAGCTTGAAGGTTGCGAATTTGTTTTGCCATGTTTATCAATAGAGGACGCTCTTCGGTTTTATCACCTTTTAATTTGTTGATTTCTCTTCCTAATTCTCGATACATATATTTGATGATTTTATGTAGCTCATTGAAGGAATAAAATTTGGTTAGTTTACCAAATAAAACAGGGAAATCATATTGTCCGTGCACCACTTCATGATATAATTCTCTTAAATCTCTAAAATGCTTAGGGTCGATTTCTTTACCTGATTTTTCATCAAGGTGAGCTGCAGCAATCGCTGCTGCATGGGCTAATTTATGACCTTCTTCTATTTCTCTTTTATAACGAATTTCATAAATGTTTTTGGCTTCTAGAACATCTACTTTTAATTGATCCGGTAACTTTAAAGTTAATAAAAAATCAAAAGCTTCAGAGGCTAAGTGTGCATCGGGATATAACCTTAAGACAATGTCTAAAATCTCTTGTGTTCTTTTACCAGTTATGGCTCGACGAAGTCGCATCAATTCACTGACTTCATGCTCTCTATTTTCCTGACAAAATTTGCTAGCGCTTTGATGATCTGCCTCTTCATCTGGATTTGACGGAATACGAATAATTACTTTTTCTTTTGATTCTGAACGCTGATTTAATAATCTTTTATGTTCTTGCAATTCAGAATCGTATTCTTCTAGATCAAACAAAGAATCATCGATTGGAAAAATTTCTACAGCTTGATCATCAGTAATAATTTTTTGCAGACTAACTTCTTGAAATTTTTCATTAGTTGTTTTACTGACTTGAGCCATACTGCACCTAAAACCAATTAGTTTATAACTGTATTCTTCCTAAAGGTTGAATACGGATTTCTGGGACTATTTCTTGATAAGAAACTACTGAAACATCAGTAAATTCCATCTCAATTAATTTTCTAACGAATCTTCTAACGTCGATCGCGGTTAAAATAACAGGTGGTTGCCCTCCAGGTGGGGGTGGAGAAACCGTATTCCTAACACCTTGTAAAATGAGCTGTACAGAATCTGGATCTAATGCAAGGTAAGAACCGGCAGATGTTTGTTTAATAGCGCCTCTTACCATATCTTCAATTTCAGGGTCTAATATGTAAACTGATAAAACAGATTGTCCTTGAGAATATTTATAGCTAATGTAGCGTTTTAAAGAGGAGCGTACATACTCTGTTAATAATACCGTATCTTTTTCGGTTTGAGCCCATTCACTTAAAGCTTCTAATATTGTTCTTAAATCACGAACAGAGACTTGTTCTTGTATTAGGCGTTTGAAAATATCAGTCATTTTCTGTAGGGGTATAAGGCGTGTAACTTCTTTGACAAGATCGGGAAAAGACTTTTCAATGAATTCCAGCATCGATTTGACTTCTTGAATTCCCACAAATTCATTGGCATAATGTCTAAAGAAATAGGATAAGTGTAAAATCATCACTTCTAATGGGGTCCAATAGCGAATGCCAGCTTTATCCAAAATGTCTTTATATTTAGCTTCTACCCAAAGAGAAGGTAAACCTAAAGAGTTTTTGTAGGAAGTATAGGGAAGGTTATAACGGCGTAAATTTTCTTCGTTTTCATTCGTTAAAACATACCCTCTTAAGACTTTTCCTCGAACAATTGGAACCTCATTTAAATGAATGGAATACTCATCGTCATCTAAAATAGGGGAGTCGGTTCTGACGTGAACTCCAGGGAAACGCACACCTAAATCAGCATAGAGAGCTTGTCTCATTTTTGGGATCATTTGATCGATAAAGCTTTGCTGCCCTTTTTGAGCTTTTTGAATTTCTACACTTAAACCCTTACCACATTCTAAAACAACAGGAAGAGTCAAGGCGTAATTATCAACTCCGCCACCAGTTACGGCTTTATGGCCCCGAACAGATGTATCCACCGTTGACGTTTCCAGAGCAGATGTAACTCCCGAAGATGCGGATCTTTTCTTCTTTTCAGCATTTAATAAGGCATATCCTAAAAGTCCAAGGCAGGCGGAGATAATCATAAAAGGGGCTTTTGGAAATCCAGGAACAATACCTAAACACATTAAAAACCCAGCCGAAATAATCAAAGCCTTAGGCTGTTTAAGCAATTGGCCAGAAATTTCCGTTCCAAGGTTTGAATCGGTTGCATCACTTGAAACACGCGTTGTTACAATACCTGCAGTAATAGCAATTAACAAAGCTGGGATTTGGGACACAAGACCATCACCTATAGACAAAATAGCGTAGGTAGTTGCTGCGTCGGCGGCAGACAACCCATTCATTGTCATCCCAATGATCATACCGCCAATAACGTTAATTAAAGTGATAACAATACTTGCGATGGCATCACCTTTAACGAATTTCATAGCACCATCCATGGCACCATACAATTGGCTTTCTTTTTGTAAAGCTAAGCGTCTTTCACGTGCTTGATTGGCATCTAGTATGCCTGCTCTCATGTCAGCATCGATACTCATTTGCTTACCAGGCATAGCATCCAACGTAAATCTAGCTGCAACTTCAGCCACCCTTTCAGCACCCTTAGTAATAACAATGAACTGAACTAAAGTAATGATTAAGAATATTACACCACCGACCACAAAGTTACCACCGACCACGAAGTTACCAAATCCAAAGATAATGTCACCTGCATTGGCATGTAATAAAATTTGCCTTGTTGAGGCAATGTTTACCCCTAAACGATATAGGGTTGTTATCAGTAATAAGGAAGGAAATATAGTTAACTGAGTGGCACTTGGGATATATAATCCAACCATTAATAAAGCGACAGAAATGGTTAAATTTATCGCGATTAAAAAGTCAATTACATGAGGATTTACAGGTATAATGATCATAGCCAAAATACCAATAATAACCAGAGCCAATACAATGTCGCTACTACGAGATATGGCCTGGACAGATCTTTCTCCTCCAAGCCTTCCCGTTATTCCATCGAGAATTCGTTTTAAAAAGTCCATTTCTTCAATCTTTCCTTAAGTTTCAATATTTACCTCACCTGATTGTTGCTTATCAAGATTTGCAATCCATCTAAGTATTTCTGCAATTGCTTCATAAGTATCCTCAGGTACATATTCGTTTAATTCCCCATTTTCAAATAAATTATGGGCAAGGGGAATATTGCGAATGATTGGGATTTCGTGTTTTTCTGCTAATTTTACAATTTGTTCCGCTATCATTTCTTTACCCATTGCGCAGATATAGGGTGCTGCATCTACCTCTCTTTCGTAAGCTAAAGCAATGGCTAAGTGAGTGGGGTTGGTAACTACAGCAGACGCTCTTCTAACGCCAGAAGTGGGTCCATCTGAATAAGCAATCTCTTGAGCTACTTGACGCCTTTTCCCTTTAATTTCGGGGTTACCTTCGGTGTTTTTATACTCCTGCTTTACCTCAAACTTTTCCATCATCATTTCTTTATTAAAAGTTTTTCTTTGATAGAAAAAGTCAAAGGCTGCCACTGCTATGAATAAAATACCTACTTTTATAACAGCCTCTAATAAAAACGTATTAAATACGAGCAAAGCTTGAATCATTGGTAAAGAGGCGGCCTTTATTAAGACAGGTAGGCTATTATAAATGACCCCATATATTAGATAGGCGGCTATTCCCACTTTGAACAATGATTTTAAAAGCTCCACTAAAGTCTTCATTTTAAATTTTTGTTTTAAGTTCTGAATTGGATTAAATTTTTTTATATCGAACTTAAAGACTTCTGGAGCAAAAACGGGACCAACCGATAAAAAAGTGACCAACACGCCAATAAAGGAGACGATCCCTAAAATCGGCAAACTAGTAGTTAAAATGACATAAAGGGACTGATTAAAAAGTTGGGGGATTGCAACGTCCCAGTTACCGGCCGATATAAACTTAAAAGTAGCTGTTGTAAAATCACCTATTTGCTGATAAAGCCAACCACTTAATGCTAAAGCTGCCCAGATCGAAAAGATGAATGTAAAAGCGGATGGTAAGTCTTGTGATTTTGCAACTTGCCCTTTTTTTCGGGCATCTCTTAACTTTTTCGGCGTCGCCTTTTCTGTTTTTTCAGCCATAAATTTTCCTCAAAAAAGAGCAATTGTAATAACCTAAATAAGGTTAAGAGGAAATTATTAACTCAATTTATGTACAAAGGGGTAGTAATAAACTATTGCCCATTGAACTAAAGTTGAGTTATTAACGCCGTCATAAATATTATAACTCATAAAGTAATTTTAACTAATAGTTTTTAAGGGGGTCAAATAGTATCTATTAGAATATGGGCTAGTTAAAGTCAAAACTTAAAAAAAATTTAAGCTTGCACTTCTATATAACGATTGCGCCCTGTTTCATAAACTTCAAAAATTAACTCTTTTGGTTTTAAGTGAAAAAAAATGGTCAATAAACCTTTCCCCATTAACAAGCTTTAAATGAGTCAAACTGTAAATGTTAAACTAGAAGTTACCATAATTATAAAAAATATATTGACACCTCATCTATATAATTAGTTTTTACCTTTTAATAAAAGTTTTTTTATACTATTATACCTCTTTTTTTTGAGGTATTATGGCACGTCATTTATCTTGCGGCATTGTAGGATTGCCAAACGTTGGAAAATCCACTCTTTTTAACGCATTAACATCGAATCAAGCCCCAGCATCTAATTATCCATTTTGTACGATTGATCCAAATGTTGGAGTTGTAGAAGTGATTGATCCTCGCTTGCAATTTTTGAGTGATCTATCTAAAAGTCAAAAAATTATTTATGCAACCATGGAATTTGTCGATATTGCAGGTTTAGTTGCCGGTGCTTCTAAAGGAGAAGGTCTTGGTAACAAATTTTTAGCAAATATTAGAGAAACTGATGCGATCGTTCACGTGGTACGCTGCTTTGATTCTTCAGATATTGTTCATGTTGCTGGACAAGTAGATCCAATACAAGATATTGAAGTCATTAACTTAGAACTAGCTTTAGCTGATTTACAGATGGTAGAAAATGTTTTGCCTCGAGTTGAAAAGCAAGCGAAGCTAAAAAAAGAATTTCAGCCATTGGTAGATGCTTTAAATCGAATTAAAATCCATTTAGATAATAATAAACCTGTTCGAACGCTAGAATTTACAGCAGAAGAAAAAGAATTGTTAAAAATTTATCCCTTCTTAACAGCCAAAAAAGTTCTTTACGTAGCTAACGTGTCAGAAAATGATTTGCCTCAAATGGAAAATGCTTATGTGCAAAAGGTAAGAGAATACGCTCATGCTGAAGGAAATAGTGTAGTTACTATTTGTGGGAAAATTGAAGAAGAAATTGCTCAACTTGATCAAACGGAAAGACAAGAATATCTGGAAAGTTTAGGTCTGGAAGAATCTGGCTTACAAAGGCTAATAAAGGCTTCTTTTCACATGCTTGATCTTATCACCTATTTAACTACAGGTGAAATGGAAACCAGAGCTTGGACTATTAATAAAGGCACTAAAGCACCAGAAGCCGCTGGAAAAATTCACTCTGATTTAGAACGAGGTTTTATTCGAGCCGACGTTGTAGCTTTTGAAGATATGAAAAAATATGGTAGTCGAACTTTAGCCAAAGAAGCTGGAAAGGCTCGCATGGAAGGCAAAGAATATATTGTTAAAGATGGCGATGTCATCGAATTCTTGCATAATTAATTTAAGGTTATATGAGCGATAAAATACAACTATTTGCTACATGTTCATCAGGTCTTGAAGACGTTTTGATGGAAGAACTTAGAGAACTTGGATATGACGATTTAACCCCAAGCTTTCGTGGAGTCTATATCTTTACAAAAAAAATAGAAGATATATACCGGATTAATTATTGTTCGAGGATTGCTGGAAGAGTTCTTTTTCCTTTACGAAAATTTAAAATTCGTAGAACGGAAGATCTTTATAATGAAGTCTTACAGATACAATGGGACAAATATTTTACAAAGCCAAACTACACTTTAGCAATCGATGCTAATGTCTCCAATCCTTTATTTAAGAATAGCTTATATGCTGCACAAGTAACTAAAGATGCTATTTGTGATCAATTGCGGCAAAAATTTGGTTTTCGTCCAAGTGTTAACACTGAAAATCCAACTATTCAGCTAAACTTATTTATCTATAATAACCAAGCTGTGTTGAGTTTTGATACTTCAGGTACACCCTTATTTAAAAGAGGGTATAGGATTGAAACTGTTGCCGCTCCGATACAAGAATCTTTAGCGGCTGCTCTCTTAAGAATGGCTAAATACCAAGGAACAGAAATTTTATGCGATCCCTGTTGTGGATCGGGAACATTTCTCATTGAAGCTTTAATGATAGCATCTAAAATCCCAGCTGGTTTTTACCGTACGAATTGGGGCTTCTATCATTTACCATTCTTTTCATCAAGCGCTTGGGCAAAAATTAAAGTTGCAGAAGATAGCAAACGAATTTCATTGCCTCCAGGACATTTTTTGGGAATAGACCAGAATAAGAATGCTGTTAGAATTGCCAAAACAAATCTTAGAGCGGCTGGTTTTTTAAAAGAAGTGGAAATCTTACAAGGAAATTTTGCCAACGTTGAATTACCTTTTAACCCAAATTTTGTCATTACAAACCCACCTCATGGTATTCGTTTAGATGAAGTCGATTCTTTAAAGCCTCTCTATAGAGCCTTAGGTGATTTTTTTAAAAGAAAAATGGAAAAACCGGGTAAAGCCTTTATTTTTACAGGATCGTTAGATTTATCCAAAGAAGTTGGCTTAGCTGCAGATAAAAGAAATGTGATTAAAAATAGCAACATAGAATCTAGATTTTTAGAATTTACTATTTATTAACGCCATTCTTAATGGCATTTTGACCTGTCTAACTTATGCAAATAATTATTGTTTTCAATCAATTATGAAAAGAAGTTTGCCAAATGTGATGAATAGCATAGATTTTTAGTTTCCTTGATCTATGCTATTCATGAATCAAAAATGACACTTTTTTAAATTCTTCTTACAGCAGCCGTTGAAGCGACTCCTTGAAGAGTAGTTGAGCCAGATATTATAAATGGTGTGATAAAAAAAATAGCTGTAGCCCCTCTTGGTACAATATTATTATATTTAAATACAGGCGTAGAAAATCTTGTCTCCCTTAAAGGAACATTTCCAACAATAACTTGTTGGCTTCCAGGAGAGGTCAATCTAATTTCAAAAAAGCTAGCAGTAGATATTAGCTGCGGCCCTGTAAAAACATAACGATCCCATCGCAAATCATAGACTTCTTCTCGGTTATCTATAAATCTGTTAGTAACAATCGTAGCTCCAAAACCTGTGACTCTAGGTACTGCTTGCATGGGGGAGTTTGTTATTAAGTCTTGTTTATCGTAAGTTACTTGTAAAGTTTCATTATTCAAATAGTCAAACTGAATATTCTCTATCTCTTTTTTTTCGTTTGTATCCTCAATTAATTCATGTTTCAAATCATAACCATCCCAGGAGTATAAATAAACTTTAGTTGTATCTTTTTCTTCCGTTACAACTAATGCATCCATTGTATTTGTGTAAGGGTTAGTGGAATAACTATAGTCCACAAGATTTGGAACATTTTCGAGTAATTCTTCTAAGCGGTTAATTTCCTGTGCTTGTAATGCAGGAAATAAAAGTAAAATTGTGAAAAAAAAATTTATAAAGTTCATAATCCTCACAAGTTAACAAAATTTAAAATTGAATAGCTACAGTCGTGCTAGTAGGTCCTCTAATTGAGGTATTTCCTAATACAAGAGTTGGGGTTATAGCAAAAATCGCTCTATCACCTCTTCTTATAACATTGCGTATAGAATCTAAGGGTATTAGCAATCTAGTCATATTGGATTTAACATTTTTAACAAATAGGAAATTATTTGGTTGAGAAGTTGTCGCCACACTTATTTCAAAATAACTCTGCTCAGAATTATAAGGACGAGGAATGAAATATGAATCCCAACGAAGTCTAAAGATCGGGGCTTTATAATCAGGAAACACATTTTCTACTAATACAGCATTAAAGCCTCGAATAGCTGGTATAGATTGAGCATTAAAAGGATTATTGTGTTTTTTGAAGGAGCAATCCATAGCTCTCAAAGGATTAATGGCAAAAAAGGTTAGCAAAATTAGAAAAAAGAATTTTTTCATACTAAGGCCTGTTTACAATTGTTTGAGAGGAGGGACCAGCAATTGGAGAAGCTGTGTTATTGAAAACTATAAATGGTGTGATAGTTAAGATTGAGTATTGTCCTGGACGAATAAAAGCTGAATTAAAAGGAGCTTCAAAACTTCTATTTCTAATAGAAGTCCTTCCTAAAAGAGCTCGTTGATTAGGATTTGCTGAAGAGGCTACTCTTAATTCAAAATAACTTCTTCTCAAGTCAGCATCAACTGGTGGTGTGTAATTCCATTGTAGAACATATTCATCAACATAGAAATTTGCAAAACGATTCGCTTGAATTCTACCTGTAAAGTTAGTAACACTTGGAATTGCCTGCATTTGAGGATAAAATAGTGCTTCACAATTTCCCATAAATAAAAGTGTAAAGAGAAATAAGATCAGAAAAAATTTGTTATGTAATTTCATTTGCTTTTTAATTTCCTTTATTAAAACAAAAATATTTTAAAAATTACTAATAAAGAAAAAAATTATAAAAAGCTATAGCAAATGCATACATTTGTTAACCAAATTTAACAACAATCGTATACGTATTATTGTTATCCTCTAGAAGGATTAAATCACTATCTAATTTTTTGTCATTTATAAAAATTGTAAATGGGCTATTTTCTTCCCTTTGATAATGAATGTGATAAGTAGCTTTTTTATGTTTGAGGGTCAATTTTACATGATTCCAACTAAGAGGTATTTGTGGAGAAATTTTTAATTTACCTTCTTCGAATTTTAAACCAAAAATTTCTTCAATCCAAGCACGATAAATTACACCTGCAGAACCTGTATACCAGCTCCAACCTCCTCGACCAACAGCATTATTTAAAGAATAGATGTCTCCTGGCAGTACGTAAGGTTCAATTTTATATAAATTGATTTGTTCTTTAGACAATGTTCTAAGAATTGGGTTTAATAAGTTTAAAATTTCTAAAGATTTTTCAGAATTACCCATTCTGGCATAAGCCGCAGCTACCCATCCGGCAGCATGGGTGTATTGCCCCCCATTTTCCCTAACACCTGGGGGATAGCCCATTATATAGCCAGGATTTGGTTCTGATTTATCAAAAGGGGGGGTGAATAGCAAAATTAAACGTTCATTATATTTAACTAAGAATTCCTCTACAGCATTCATGGCAATTTTAGACCTTTCCTTATTGCCTAGATTTGACAAAATGGACCAAGATTGAGGTAAAGAATCAATTTTATCTTCAATATTTTTTGAGGATCCAATGGGCTGACCATTGTCAAAAAATGCTCTCACATACCAATTTCCATCCCAACAATTCTCTTCTAAAGAAGCAATAATTTGTTCCATTTTAGATTTGTAATGTTTGTAAATCCCTTTTTCCTCATATTTTTCAAAGATCGGAAGCATTTCATTTAAAACAGTAGCCAAAAACCACCCTAACCATACGCTTTCACCTTTACCCTCTAATCCTACAGTATTCATTCCATCGTTCCAATCCCCACCACCAATTAGTGGCATTCCATGTTTTCCAAAACGTAAAGATAGATCGATTGCTCTTTTGCAATGGTCCAATAGACTACTCTTTTCTTTTGAAAGAGTAGGGGGTAAATAAATTTCATGTTCTGATGGCTCTAAAACCCTTCCTTCGATAAATGGAATCTCGATATTTAAGATTGAGTAATCACCAGTCACTCTAATATAAAGAGCTGTAACTAAGGGTAGCCAAAGCAAATCATCTGTTATTCTAGTTCTCACTCCATTACCAGAAGGGGGATGCCACCAATGTTGCACATCACCTTCAATAAATTGTCTCGAGGCTGATAATAAGATTTGTCTTTTTGTCAGTTCTGGATCATGTAAAATTAAAGCGCTCACATCTTGTAATTGATCTCTAAATCCAAAAGCACCACCAGATTGATAAAAGGCTGTTCTTCCCCAAATTCTACAAGAAAGGTTTTGATACATCATCCATCGATTGATAAATATATTCGTTTCAAAACTTGGTGTTTCTACTTGTATAGTAGTTAAAAAGCTATCCCACCAATTTGTTGCATTGATAAAAGCTTCTTTAGCTTTTCGTTTCGACCCATATTGATCTATTAACTGTTTTACATCATTTAGATCTGTTCCCTCACCTAATAAGACTACAATTTCAACTTCATCACTTGGATTTATCTCAACGACAGATTGAATGGCAAAACATGAATCTAAATTAGCTCCAATAGTTCCTCCCAATCGAATTCTTTTTAGGGCAGAGGGTGCGTGAAGACTTCCATTTCTACCAATGAACTCCGTCCTATTTGTTGTGTAAGAGGATACATTTGAATCTATATGTAAAAAAGCAATTCGTTTAGGATAATCGGGATGATATGAGTTTGTGGCTAAAAGGGCTTTTTTATCAACATTCCAATTGGTTACAATAAATTTTTGCGTTTGTTCTTTATTTGTGCCTAAAACAAGATCATTGTAAGCAAAAAGGGATAGTTTTCTTTTACGATTTGAATGATTTTTTAGACGAATGATTTGAATTCTTACTGGAGGTGGTGTTGATGTATCATCCTTTAATGGCACAAAAACTTTCATCTCTTGCTCAATGGCATGACTTATGTGTTCGTAGATTGTATAACCTTGTCCATGTTTGATACGGTAGGCATCTTTTTCTCTAATTGTTCCTGATGTAATTGTCCAAAAAACTCCCGTTTCCTCGTCCCTTAAATAAATAACATCCGTAATTGGATCTATCAAAGGATCATTAGACCAAGGTGTCAAACGATTACTTTGGCTATTGCCAAACCATGTATTAACAAGGCCTCTTTCTGATGCTAAAAAACCAAATTGAGGGTTAGCGACGACATTAATCCAAGGAGCTGGTGTTACAAGATTTCCTGACAAATAAATAATATATTCTTTTCCATCTTGTGAAAATCCACCTATTGAATTAAAACATTTTAATTCTAAAAAGGGTAATGGGGGAGATGGCTCTTCTTTTATCTTCGCATTATAGATTACAGGTTGTGGTAAAGTAGCCCCAGGAATTGGTATGGCTAAGTGTTGTCTAATATCTCCACGCGATGTATTAATAATTAAAGAAGCGCATGTGTAAAGTAAAGTGACATGATCTTCTGCCATTTGATCCAAAAACCTTATAAAAATACCACCAGTCTTATTCAAGCCGATATATTGAATATAGGGTTGTACAATTCTATTTAACATATCATTTAAGGTTTGCTCATAGCTTGAATGCTCTTCGTTTAATATGACAAGGTCAACTTTTAATCCATGCAGATGCCAGTAGGTGTGAGCGATTAAAATCTGTTGAATAATTTCTATGTCATAGGTATTGCTAATTGTCGCCAAAACAATGGGAATGTCACCTGAAATACCATGAGCCCACAAACCTGACTGCCCTAAAGTATTTTGACGAATTTTCTCAGGGCTTGCAGCTAGTTGACCACTTGGAAAAATAACCCTGCTAGCTAATTGTTGAAAAAGATGTGCTTGTTCATGACGAATATGAAGGTGACGTAAAATGATTTCTTCATGAGTCCAAGCCATCTCCTCAGCTCTTTTTACTAACGAAAATTCTTTATATTTTTTTATTAGATTCAAAGCTTCCGCTTTACTTTTTGCAACGCCTGTAACAAAAGAAAGTTTATATTTTTTCTTAGCTTCAATTATAAATTTGTACTTAATACTAAAAATTGGATCTAAAACAAAACCAACACTATTCGTAAGTTGATTGTTAAGAGCATCCGGATTGCCTAAAGTATTGCCTCTACCGATAAATTTTTCTCGACTTGTTTCAAATGAAAATGGCTGCTCTATAGAATGTTCACAAGAAATTAAATGAAAGCAAAATAAAGGTTCTTCTTTAGCAGATCTAGGCCTTCTAAAAGCTATAAGAGCATGTAATGGTTCAATGGATTCAGTTTCAATGAACATTTTGTTGAATACAGGGTGGGATAAATCTGCTAAATGTGGAGCCATAGCTAATTCTTGAAAACTTAGTATTTCAAAGGGACGATTTTTTTGGGTATGGTTAGCAAAAGTTAACGTACGAATTTCTACATTATCTTCTGGAGAAACATAGATTTCTGATATAGTTTCAACACCATTATCAAAACGTTTAAATTCCGCCTTATGTGAAGAAAAATTAACGGTGTAATTTTTTGGTAAAATATCAAATGGATGAAAGGTTGGAGAATAAAATGTTTGTAAATCTTTGTCATTTATATAAAAAAATGATCCCCAAGAATCGCGAGTGATATCTGCTCTCCATACGGTAATATCCTTATTTTCAAAACGACTATAACCACCACCAGAATTTGTGATCATGACATTATAGTGACCATTAGATAATAGATGTGTTAATGGATAAGTAGTATTGGGCGTATCGATCAAGCTTACTAATGAAGTTTTAGCAATCGAAGATAATTTGGGGAGTTGAGGCTGTATTAGACGTCCTTCTTTGCCTAAAGTTGGTCTTGAAGGTCTTTCGTATAGCAAGGATTCTACAGCTTTAATCTTTGGATGAAGGTGAAAAAGTTTTTGTAAACAATTGTCATTTAAGGTGTTTGCTATAGCGCTAATTGACATACCTTGATGGTGTGCCATGTAAGTTCCAATCAAAACACCTTTTCGTCCTTTAGGTGTTTTTTCTCTAGAATAATCAATAGCTTCAAAAAAACCATACTCTCCAAACATGGCTTCTGTTGAACTTAAAAGCCTTAAGTTGTTTGTTGCCTCTATTGGATCTATCATTAAAGCTAGAGCTGAAGAATAGGGGGTTACCACTAAATCATTTTCCAATCCTCTTTTCAAACCAAGACCTGGAACGCCAAAAGCACGATATTGATAAATTTTATGGATGTCTAATCCACTGTAAGCAGATTCAGAAATTCCCCAAGGAATATTACGTTTTTTTCCGTAAGTTATTTGACAAAAAACTGCATCTTTACAAGCTATATCTAATAATGAATTTTCAAATTGTTTTGTATAAATGACAGGCATTAAGTATTCAAACATAGTGCCACCCCATGATTGCAAAATAGTCAGGCCATCAAATCTTCCAAAGGGGCGACCAAGTGACCACCAATGTGTAACTGGTGCTTCCCTTTTAGCTATCGCTAAAAATGAGGCAAGTCTAGCTTCGCTCGCAAGTAAATCGTAAAAGGATGTATCCATGCGATGGTCACTTACATGATAACCTATAGAAAAAAGTTTTCTTTCAGAATTAAATAAAAAACTCATATTCATTTGATTCGAAAGTTTTTCTATACGATCTTTTAATTCATGAATAAATAAAGATTTATGAGCACAACGCTCACAAGAAATTTTATATAGATTTTGTAATTCAGAGTACCATTTGGTTAATTGTTCGATATGAAGTGAAGGAAACTTTTCAAAAAAATAATTCATTCCCGAATAGGCATTATCTGCTAACTGTACTAAGGAAGGGGTGTGTTTTAAATGGATCAAAATCTTTTGTAAGTTTTCATTATTAGCTAGCACTTCTAAAAAAATAGTTTTTTTAAAATGGGCACACCAAGGGAGGTAATGTTCAAAAATGATACGCCAATCATTGACTTGTTGTTCAACTTGTTTTGCCCAATAATATATAGATTGATCGATTGAAGGTTGTAAATCTTTCAATGTGTCTTTAAATTGAGTGGCTAGTAAGTAAACTTCTTCAATTTTGCTATATAAAGCTAAAAGATCATTAGAATCATTCGTTTCAAGCTTATTCTGAATTTCATCTAACAATACATACACTAGATTATTTTCTTGATGATGATGTTTTTTTATTTCATCTTTTAGCAGCCTTAAAGTTGGTCTTAATCGTTCAATACATCTTGAGTCAACTAGAGGTCGCAAAAAATAATCATTTAGGGCTTGTTCAACCATCCATAAAGATCCGAGCATATTTCCGCTATCAACAGTGGAAACATATTTAGGACTCAATGGTTGAAGAGTTTCTGTATCATACCAATTTAAAGGGTGACCTTCATAATGCTCTAATTTTTCAATAGTTCGAATAGTCTTATCGATTCTTTCAATCGCATTAATAGAAGAGATAAAGCCCAGCTCATAACAAGATAAAATGGATGTAAAATACATCCCTATATTTGTTGTTGATGTTCTTTTTGCAACTTCAATGCGCAAATCTTCTTGAAAATTATCTGGAGGGAGCCAATGATTTTGAGGGCCTACAAATTCGTCAAAAAAGCGCCATGTTTTTCTAGCTACCTTAAGTAAAAACATTTGATCCGCTTCTGATAATCCAGTTACTTTGGATAGACTTTTCTTTTTGTTTAGTAGATGAGCTATAACTGGTGAAATGATCCAAAGTATAAAAAACGGTAAGTATACTAGGGTTGAAAGGCCAATACTATAAAAAAGTATGCCTAATAAAGTAATAGATAAAAGCGTTATCAAGCTTAATATAAAATTTTCAACGCTTGGTTTGGATAGGGGAGAGCTATAAAGGGAAGCATTCCAATCTAATAAATTTTTTTTAGAAATAGTTCTTCGATATAATGCTTGCACAATTGCGCTTGTGTTTATCCAAGCCATGTAAGGTAATAAAGAAACATTAAAAATAGTTTTATATAAACATTTTTTTAAATCTTCCCAAACTCCAGGCCAATTAATGAGGGGAATTCTCAATATATCGGTAATTTGAAAAAAAATCGGAAGAATTATGACAAAGCCGGCAAAAAGGGCAAAAGAATAACTGATATTATAAAATGCACCGCAAAGAATTAGCAAAATTAAACTAAGGCCGAGAAAAGAGCGACGTAAATTATCAAATATTTTCCATCTATTTATTAAAGACAAAGTATTTTGCTTCAAGCCATTAAATGAAGGGACTTTTGAAAAAAGCCATTGTGTAATTTGCCAATCACCTCTAACCCACCGTTGATTTCTAGCAGAAAATTCATGAAATGTGTTTGGGAAAGAGTCGTGTAATTCTATATCACTTGCAAAGCCGGTTCCAACATATGCACCTTCTAATAAATCATGACTTAAAATGAGATTTTCAGGAAAACGATTATCCAGAATTTCATTAAATGATTTTACTTCGTAAATTCCTTTTCCATGGTAGACCCCCTCATGAAATAGATCTTGATAAATGTCAGAAACAGCTTTTGTATATGGGTCAGTGCCCGACGGATCTGAATAAATGGTAGAAAAAAAACTTTCATTACCACTTGGGAAACTAGTACTAACTCTTGGCTGGATAATAGTATACCCTCTTTCTAAATTGCCTTCTGGTGAAACATAAGGTTTATTTAAGGGATGGGAAATAGTTTCTATTAAATTTCTTGCTTTTCCTAAAGGTAGTTGCGTATCCGAATCTAAAGTGAGCACATACTTAATTCGAAATAAATTTTTTATTTCCCCAACTTGAATATATTTTTTGAAATTCTCTTCATCATTTGACAAAAGGATTTTGTTAAGCTCTTCTAATTTGCCTCTTTTTCTCTCCCAGGCCATCCAACAATTTTGTCCAGAATTCCACTTTCTTTCTCGATAAAATAAGTAAAAAACGTTGCCATATTTGCTATTCAATTCCTCTATGAGAGAGGAAGCGTAATTTAATTTTTCTGTATCTTCTGTTGTATGTTTTTTGGAAGAATCTGGATCATCTGCAAATAACGAATAATAAATATTTGGTAGTGGGTTAGATAAATAACGAATTTCAAGGTTTAAGACATCTCGTTTTATCGTTTCGTACGTTGATAATAGAACTGGAATTACAACAAGTGTTTGACAATCTGTGGGAATTTCTTTTTCGTAATTCATTTTAGGTAAAATGACAGGTTTTAACGAATGAGACAAAATGTAGTGGATCGTTTGAAGAGCTATCTCACTTGATGGAATAATTGCTACAAGAAAAAACAGCCAAAATTGCCAGTTTGTATAATTAAGCCCTGCTATGAAATAGATTAGAACAAGATTTATCACTATAGATAAAGTGGCTATACTTCCAATGTAAAAAAATTGTGTATATTTCTCTAAAAAATTTTTAAAAATTGAAATATAAGTTTGCTTTTGATCAATCGCATTCTTTAACAATTTTATTCCACGATCGATGATATAGTAACCAACGTGTTGTGTTAAAGGTGTAGTGCCTTGTTGACTTAGTAAAACAGCTTGCCTTGCTATTTCAAATTCTGAATAAGATGAAACTTTAGACAGTTTTTCAACATGATGGCGATATAAGTCTTTAGTGCTAAAATCCATTTTAGCATAAACATTTGCAAAATCTTCTCCTAAAATGTTATTAACAACATTTAATTTTTCAAAAACCTCTCGCCAATCTAATTGTTTTAATCTATGTAAACTAGTAATGCAATTTGCAGTAGACGTTTGTTCTACAGTTTGGTCATTTTGCTCTGTTTGTAAAATATTCGAAAGATCGTAACCAATTTTTTTTTCGAACCAATTCTTTACAAGTAGTAACGCCCCTTCATCGTCATACAAATGATCGACTAATTGACTTGCAAAATATGTCGATGGTTGCGGATGACTCTCAGTTAAAAGGTTCATAAAAAAATATAATTTGTCAGGAGCTTTTCTCGTTGCATTAAGCAATCGATCACCCCAGAAGTCGGCTTGTTGAGAATCTTTAAGCCTTTGAATAATAAGGTCTGCTAAGTGTTCAATAGATTCAATTAAGCTTAAGCGTAAAATTAAAGGAAAAGACCAAAGCTCTCCAATTGTTAAGGGGGTATTTTTTTGAAATGATTCAATAAAAGCATTAATATTATCTTTGTCTACATAACCATCTGTCAATAACACAAGTTGCGATGCCATTCCATAAACTCTTGGCAAATTAATATAATTACCATCTTTAAGTAATGGTAATTTTTGATAAAAATTGGATGGAAGATTTCGACTAATATCCTTCATGTGCCCTTTTATTGCATAAGCATTGTCTAAGAGCCACTCCGTTGATAAAAGAATATTGTGTTCTAAGTCTAATGTTTGGTTTAAAAAGGAATAAATATCACGTAAATGAGTTTCAGTCTGATTGATTTTTTTTCCTAAATTTTGATAAAAGATATTATCTTTTTTATGAACTGCGCTACTCATTTTTAGGCCTAAATGAAAAGCCTCTTCTGCTAAATAATCTTGTGTTAACGGTTTTTTTGGTAAATGATCAATATGTGAGGTTTGTGGAATGTCAATCGAGTGAGTAACAAGATAGCTTGTTATTCCTTTAAATCTTAAGTCTTGGATTAATTGATTAATTTTTTTGTTTTTTTGAGGGTCATTTTCTATAATAACTAAAGTTTCACCAGGTAAAATTAGTTGCTTACAATATTCTAAAGCAGAGCTGTCTATTTTTTTTCTTAAATAAAACCGTTGAAATAAAAATGCCAAAAAAATGACAAATCCTAAAGTCACACATAAAACAATAAATGTTTCATGAAGAAATTCTTTTTTTAAGGCTGTAAATAAAATAGCTAAATCACTTACAAACAATAAGCTAATGATACAAATCATCCAGGTTTGCCAAGAACCTAAACTATTGGATATGATGTCGTATTCTTTGTTATTTTTGGCGTGAATTAAAATGGCATGAGAGTCAATATCCCTTAGTTTCTTCATGATATTTGAAGCAATTTCTTTTCTATTAAAAAAAACTAATGCTAAGTTTTTATATTTCATGAAGACCTCTTTAAAGATATGGCATATAGCTTTGCAAGCTATATGCCATTGAATTAATTAGATAATTCCTATTAATTTTAAAATAACGATCAAAGTAATAGGTACACCTAATAGCCATAAAATGATTGGACGTGTCATAAAATTACTTATTTCTTGATTGTAGTTCATTTTTAACTTTGCTAACCCCAGGGATTCTTTTTACTTTTTCTTCGATAACTTTAGCTTCTTGAGAATCATTAACTTGTCCTCTTAAAGTTACCACGCCTTCCTCTGCGATTATTTCAACATTCTTAGCTGTAGGAGATAAAGAAGGATCTTGGATAATAATCTCTCTTACTTGACCCACAACTTGTCTATCTTGTTGTACTGTTTGTGGATTTTCTCTTGACTTAGAATGATTTTCGCAAGAAACAAGAGTTAACCCTAGTAGTGATAAACAGATAAATAATTTTTTCATAAACGCCTCCTTTAAAATGAATTGTTTTCATTTTGGAATGTAAAGTAATTAATTAATAGGGTCAATAGTTAGATCAACTTATTCTAATACTCTCTATAAACGTTTTGTAAAAAAATTTATTTAAAATAATTGTTGACGCAAGTCTAAAAGTATCATATTCTAAGATTAAGAAATACTAGTCCTAACTCATGAAATCGTCCTAATTTGAAGGGGGGTCTTATGTTACATTGGGCATTAATATTTTTAATTGTAGCCCTGATTGCTGGATTCCTAGGTTTCTTTGGAGTCGCAGGTGTAGCTGCAGATATCGCAAAAATTTTATTTATTCTCTTTCTAATATTGTTTATAATCTCATTGATCTCTGGAAGACGGGTGTGAACCTGACAATAGCTGAGGAGGCTATATGCGATTTATAGTGAATTTCATTTTATTTGGAATTCTTTTTTATATCATTTATTTGTATTTTCCTGAAGCATTCGCCACTTTAGTTAGTTGGGTAAGTCAACTTTTTGATTTTTTACGTGATGTTGGAACGACAATAGTGAATTATTTTAAAGGATTAAGTTCATCAAATCCGGCTGAGCCGACGCATGAAACCGTTAAGACTTTATTGCAACACACTTTAAATAAATAAGGTTAAAGAGAGATGTTTTTTTTAACATCTCTCTTAACGTAACTATTTGTCACCTTTAGCGACAAATTTGCGGATAACATCTCCAGCATCTGTGTTTTTTAAATGAATGCCAAGTTTATCGGCATAATTTAAAATTTCTTCCCCATTCATATTTGCTTTTTCAGCGTAATTTATCAGTAACAAAACAGCGGCTCTAACCCCTCTTTGACAATGGGCAAAGACAGGTTGTTGTAAACCGGAATAGATTTTATCAAATCGTATGATATCATCCATTGTGAGTGTTTTTAAATTCATAGGAAAATGGATATATTCCATACCCAAATCTTTGACGATTCTTTCTTCCTCTTGCGGAGAAATCGGTTGATTTCCTTCCCCATTTTCACGGAAATTAATAACAGTTTTATAGCCTTTAGTTTCTAATTCAGATAAATCTTGCATAGAGGGTTGGCCAGCTATCGTGCATTCATCTGTAACTTTCACAAATTTTTCCATATAACCTCTTTGTCTTTGTATAGAGCATAATTTAGCAAAGATTTCAATCAATTACTATAGAGTTTATGAGAAAGCCGTTTTTTCTCTGTTAATGTGACACAGATGTTTCCGATAATTAATGCCATTAATAACCATGCAAAGCGTAAATTTGTGGCAAAATTCAAATGGGTTATTTCTGAAAAAAGATTACTAATTAATATAACGAGTAAAATAATCGGTATTATAAATTTGATACAAATTTGCAAAAGAGTTGGAATTGATTCGTCAAAAACTTGTAAAGTTTTTGAATAAGCAAAACTCAAAATTAATCCTAACGCTCCAATTAACATATTAGTTCCTAAAACCATCGGAGCTAAGGCATCAATAATGTGTGAGCCATTTCCCATGCAAAAAAACAATGAAAAACTCATTAAAATTATAAGAGTAATTCCAACGGCTTTTTTTCTATCTATTCTAAACTCTTCTTCTACGTTTCCAACTATGCATTCTACAATGGAAAAGACTCCTGTAATCCCAGCAATAAAAATGCAAAAGAAGAAGATCGTGCCAATTATTGGTTCAAAAAAACCAAATGATTTTAAAATTTTAGGAAACAAAATGAAGCCTATTTCAAATGTGGAATCACTTTTTATTATTTCGCTAAAGGGAATATTTTGAACATAACTGATATGGGATAAACAACCGAAAATGGCAATTCCAGAAATAAAAGAAACAAAAAAATCACCAAAGGCCACTAAACACATAGCCTTAACTATATTTGTGTTTTTTTGGGTATGTCTAGAGTATCCTATAATGATTCCAAGTCCTAAAGACAGGCTAAAAAATAACTGCCCAAATATATCTCTCCAAAGTTGAGGTTGATATAGCTTTTCAAAATCTGGTTTCAAATAGTAATAAAATGCATTAATTCCCCCGGGTAACAAGCAAGATACTATGGCAAATATTAGAATAATCAAAACCATTATAGGCATAAAAAAAGAGCAGATTTTTTCAATCCCATCTTGGACGCGTCTTGTTAAGACGTACCACGTACTCAAACAGACGACAATTGTTGAAAAAAGTATTGGAAAGGAGATTGTCCCAAAATCTGAAATTGATGGAGTTAAGTGTAAAAAGTCATGTAAAAAAAAATTTTGCGTATCTTCTGGGATTGACTTTGTCGCCGCAAAAAAGGTGTAAGATACTGCATAACCTGTTAAGACGATGTAAAAAGCTCCAATTGTTATACAAGCTATGACGGATAGCCAGCCAATCACTTTTAAACGAGGAATACCTGTTTTTATGAAGGTAGTAATTAAAGGTAATTTCCACTTATAGCCTATTTTACCTTCTAAAATCAACATAGGAATCCCTAATAAAAAAAGAGCGAAAAAGTATGGGATTAAAAAAGCCCCACCTCCATTTTTATAAACTTGAGCGCTAAAGCTTAATACATTAGCGAAACCGACAGCCGAGCCTATTAAAGCCCAAATGTAACCTGTCTGGCTTTTCCATGTTGAATTCGATATTTGAGACATAAGGGTTTTCCGTGAAATTAAAAACAATAATGATAGATAATTTAATTATTAATTTAAATTATCTTTTAAAAATTAAAGACATTAAGGGGGATTTATTACTTAAAAAATTTAAACAATATATATATCGATAAATTAGGCTAATTGGGCTTGAAATGATAGTTTTTTAGCAGCTTCTAATACATCCTCTCTTTTTCCAAATGCACTTAACCTTAAGAAGTTTTCTCCTGACGACCCAAATCCGATCCCGGGAGTTGTGATCAAATGATATTCATTTAAGAAATAATGAAAATAATTCCATGAAGAAATTCTTTTATTACGTATCCATAAATAGGGTGCATCCCTCCCTCCATAAACTTCTATTTCTGTATGGAGGATTGCAGATTTCAGGATATTTGTGTTTTCAAGATAATAGCTAATTGTTTTATTCATACAGTGAAAAATGTTTTCTTCTAATAAGGCTAAGCCGGCAGCTTGTGCGATATTTGAAGCTCCATTAAAAATGGTACACACTGTCCTTTTCCAATCTTGCCAAAGACATAAGCCATTATCATACAATAAATGTTTTGGTACAACAGACCATCCTAGACGAATTCCTGTAAAACCTGCCATTTTAGAAAATGAGTTTATTTCTATAGCAACGAGCTTGCTACCATCTATTTCATAAATAGATTTAGGGGTTTGTGGGTCTTGAATGAAACTAGCGTATGCAGCATCGTAAACTAATAATGTTTTGGTTTGAATTGCCCAATTAACAATATCTTGTAATTGCTGCCTTGTTAAAGCTGTACCTGTTGGATTATTAGGAGAACAAAGGTATAACACATCAACATTTGGCAAATCTTTAATAGGAGGAAAAAAATTGTTTTCAGGAATACAAGGAATATATTTAATTTCCCGTACACCTTGCAAGATACTTCCATCAACATAAACAGGATAAGTTGGATCTTGTACACCAATAACACAATAAGGACCTAGCAAAATTTGTAAACGTCCAATGTCGCATTTAGCGCCATCAGAGATAAAAATTTCTTCAGGATTAATCAAGTCATTATAAAAAGTATTTGCTATCTTTTCTCTAAGTGCCACTATTCCTTGCTCTGGACCATACCCACTATAAAATTGATTTTGATTTAACCCCTCAACATATTCTTTTACTTTATCTGTTAACTCATTACTTAAAGGTACAGTTGTATCACCTATACCTAAATTAATTAATTTAACACCTGGATTACTTTTGAGAAATTCGTCTTTACACGCTTGAATTTGTGGAAATAAATAGTTGGAAGATAATCTCGTAAAAACATCATTTCTTTTTATCATAATCTACTCATTTGAAAATCGGAAGAGGAGGGATTTGAACCCCCGGTTGGTTACCCAACTTCTGTTTTCGAAACAGATGCAATCGGCCACTCTGCCACTCTTCCATTAAAAGTTGCGTAAATATAGCAAATAAAAAACAAAAAGTTAAAGGTTTTTAAATCTTATTATAAAAAAAATGTTTGCAATTTTACTAGCAAATGGTCAGATTGCGAATAAAGTTTAAAGTTTGAACTTGTTATAAATTCTTGTCATAGTAACAAAGTTTCAAATCTTAAAATAATATGTTTAGTACTTAACCGGAGAGTAAACATGAAATATATCTATGAATTCATAGGTACTTTTTTCTTAGTATTCACAATTGGAATGACCGTTTTAAGCCCTAACAGCCTACCATTAGTTGCTCCAATCGCGATTGGATCAATATTAGCAACGATGGTTTATGCTGGTGGACATATTTCAGGTGGTCATTATAATCCAGCAGTTTCTCTAGCTGCATTTTTAAGAGGAAAGCTTAGCAGTTTAGATCTTGGAATATATTGGATTGTACAAATTGTTGCTGGCTTAATAGCTGGTTACCTTGCTCATTACTTTAAAGATTTTGCAGTTCAAACGCCTGTAAACTTGGATACAACCAAAGTTTTGATAGCTGAATTCCTTTTTACTTTTGCTCTTTGCTATGTTGTATTAAATGTGGCAACAACCAGAGAAACACATGGCAATTCCTATTTTGGTTTTGCTATTGGATTTACTGTATTAGCAGGTGCGTACGCCGTAGGAGCTATTTCTGGAGGAGCATTTAATCCAGCAGTCGCTTTTGGCTTAGCCATAATGACAGTGACTAGTTGGTCAAAAATTTGGTTATTTATCCTGGCTAACTTGCTCGGTGGTATAGTTGCTGCTATAGTCGTTAACTTGGCACATGAAAGAAGTGATAATGTAGAATCATTACAAGAAAAACATCATAATAAACATCATCATCATTGATTTTATGTCTTCCACATTCTTGCTATTTAAGCAAGAATGTGTGAAAAAACTATACTTCAACCCATCCATCTTCATTCAAAGGATGTTCATCTATTTTTAATTCTTGAGAAAACTCGTTATTGGATTTTTTTGGGCTTTTATAATCTTCCATCAAAGTAATTTGTTCGTAGTATTTCTTGATAGAAGGGGGAAGTTCTAGGGGCTTATCATCAAATTCTAAAATTCCTTGTAGTACTAAAAAGAGCCTGTGCATTGGTTTTAGAGAATCATTATTAGGCCAAGGCATGCAGTTATTTTGAACTAATGCATCTAGTAAACGGTTTTGCAAAAAAGAATGTTTATAAAGATCATTTTTTATCTGATTCAATTGTTTTAAAAGTTCTTCTTTTATTCTTTTATTAGATTCTTCTTTAAGTTTTAATTTAACTTCAGATTTAGCTTGCCTTAAACGTATTTGTCTATCATCCATAAATTCAGGGTTATTTAGTATCCACTTTCTCATATAAGCACTAAATTCAATTTCGGTTAGATCTAAAAAGACTTCTCTTAAAGATTTCTCGTAAAGGTGATAAGAGTGTTTAATGCTTTTGCTAAAAGGATAAGTTGGATTGCTTCGAATAAGAATTTCATTCAATCCAATCAGGTTTCTTTCAGATTCATCTAAAGGGTAAAAGCCTATTTTAAAAAAAATTTCAAAAACATCTCTTATCAAAGGTGAATGGCATAAACTAAGGACATTAGATTCTATCACTTTTTTTTCAAAAGGGGGGATTTTTGCTTTGTTCTTAACGGATAAGCTAGCTTCTATAAATTTTTCGTATATATGCCTGTAAATTTGTTCCCTTTTTTTTTGGAGCTGTATGAAGAATTTGATTTCGTAAACAGTTTTTTGATTAAAAAATAAGTCACTCTTTTCTAAAAGAATCTCTTCTAGCAAATGAAGAGCAAACATTTTTATATCATGAGTATTGGTTAAGAAGCTTTCTAATCCAATCTTCATGAGTAAGGAAGGAACTTTGGGTGATTTTTGTTGGGCCAATTTTTCTAGGTAGGGTATTATGATACTCATATATTGCTTAGCTATGTCAATATCTGCAATCGGTCCATCAATTTTTTTTGCATCTAGAAGGATAGATACAAATTGAAAAAATTCTGTTGTAAAATAGGCTAAAATAAATTGATTAACGGTTTTTTTGTGAACTTCTGCTGCATTTGCTAATTCAACATTGAAATCATGGGCAGTCGAATTTTTAGCATTAGAAAACTTTTTAATATAAGTGTTGAATTTTTTATTCGTTTTTAACTTCTCTAAAAGTTTTTCTGTAAATAAAGTCCAATCATAATTTCTAAATAAGTCTCTCAGCAATTTAAAATTTGCTTTCGTTTCGAAATTAAACATTTTTAAAATGGAGGTAGAGCAATGAGAAATATTAATTCTGAATTTATCTATATCAGATCGTAAAATTTTTTCGATTTTTTCAATTGAGAAGTTGTTGTGTCTTTTTGGTTTTTGGTCGATTTTGCTTAAGAGGAATATCTCATTCTGAAAGAAGCTAGCAACTTTTTGATCTAATTGACGATATAGCGGGTTAATTGCAAAAGGAAAGTCAGTCAAAGCTGAAGAAGCAGCTAAAATTTTATTTGAAGTAAAAAAATTAAATAAATGGCTAATAACTGAAGTTTTTTTTTCAATTTCTATCGTTATTTTGTCAGGTAAATGACTTGATAATACTTTATAGCCATCGGATGCTAAAAGATAAATGCCAAGAGAAGGGTATCCAAGAAATGGGGCTAAGGCACCAATACTGTATTTTCCAATTGTTTTAATTTTACTTAAAGTACTCGGCTTTTGATCTTTTGGATTCAAAATAGCTTCTATTTTATGAAACAGTAAAGGGAAATGGATAAAATCGTTTTCATCAAAAGCCATTTCTTTGGAAATAACTGTCACTTTAAATTCAAAGCTATTAATGAGGGGAGCTAAGGTATTGTATAACTCTGCTGTAAAACTACATTTTTCTGAAGATAATTGATAAAAAAAATATTTGGAATAGCGATCTATTAATTCAGCGATTTGAGATTTGCTATAAACAGTATTTGAAAAGAGGTTAGAGATATTGGGTGTAAAAGAAATTCCTTTAGCTTGATCCATTTTTATACTTAATTTACTTCTAAAAATTATTACTAAATCATGAAAATACGTTTTGGTTTTTAAATCTTATTTTAATTTTTAAAAAATGTGGATACTTTTTTGCCATCAATGCAAAATAAAAAAAATAATTTAAACCAGCTTTATTACATGATAGTTTTTAAATTTTTCATAATGCTGATGCTATTCTTTTTTTTCACTCTAAATGCAAAGTCTGATTTAATCGAAGATGAAAATAAGCCTTTAAAGCTTGGAAATTTGGCAGTAGCTCCTTCTCAGCAACCTAACCCCATGATTTCTTTTGGTCAAAATATTGTAGAAAAAGGGGTAACACAAGGCTTTTTGCTAACGACAGATCTTCATGGGAGAGATCATAGATTTACAAATATCGTTCCAAGCATCTTATATGGCATTACAGACAAATTATCGATATTCATAAGTCAACCATTTACACCTCAATTTAAAGATAGAAAATTTAAATCGAGTGGAGTTGAGGATTTGAGCATTCAATTTGAATACGCATTTTATAATAATGTTGAATTAACTTTCTTTGATCAAGCAACCCTTGTAGGCAATATAACCATTCCTTTTGGATCCAGTAAGAAAAATCCACCCACAGGTTATGGAGCGACTAGTTTTTTTATTGGGGAAACCTTTTCAAGGACAATGATAGATTGGCTTTTTTTTGTTTCTCCAGGAGCTATTTTCCCAACCTCTCACCATCGAACACGCTTTGGTAATCAATTTTTATATCAATTTGGATTTGGTAGAAATATTACAAATATCAATAAATGGCTATTTACATGGATGGTAGAATTTGATGGGGTTTATGCTTTAAAAAACAAAATTCGTGGCAAGTTGGATCAAAATTCAGGAGGAAATACGATCATTATAACTCCTTCAATATGGATATCCTCAGAAAAGTTTATCTTACAATGTGGTTTAGGATATACAGTTTATCAGAAAAATTTTGGGAAACAAAATAGAGATACTTATTTATTTGCCCTTAATGCAGGGTGGACTTTTTAAGGTAAAAGGATAAAAAAGGACGGAAGGTAGGCCACGGTCTTCGAATTTTTCTTGGAAAAAAATATGGCATTCTTTTTAAAAGAGCTATTGCCTTGTAAGGTATGTATCACACTATTCAATCTTTTCTAAATTATGTACCTAACATTTGTCTACTATTCAACTGGCTGGAATTAAATGGAAAATTTAGGATTGTTAATCAAGTTCACTTGAATAAAGAGATAAACTTATTGTATTATTCAAGTAGACAGAAATAGTCTAAAGAAAAAGGCAAGAAAGAATGAATGAAAGAGCAGGCCACTATCAAACTCAATCCACAGGCTATAGAGCGTTTATTCCTCAAAATCTACCACCACAACCAGCTTTAGTGATAGGGGATAGCTTGAAGAAATTATTAGTCTTAACAGAGCAAAAACTCGCAGAGCTAAATGGTATTGGATTTTCTCTTCCTAATCCTAATTTATTTATCATGATGGCGATAAGAAAGGAAGCTTTATTAAGCTCACAAATTGAAGGCACACAAGCGACAATGACAGATATTTTAACTTATGAAACTTGGTCAGAAGTAGATAATCTTGATGATGTTGAGGAAGTCGTGAATTATATAAAAGCTCTTCATCATGGAATCACTAGTCTAGATAAACTCTCTTTATGTATAAGGATCATTAAGGAATGTCATGAAATTCTTTTAAATTCGGTGCGAGGGCATGAGAAAACTCCTGGAGAATTTCGAAAATCTCAAAATTGGATTGGACAATCTTTAAAAAATGCCATTTTTATTCCTCCCCCCCATGAGCAAGTGCCAGAAATGATAGGTCAATTAGAAAAATTTATTAACATAGAGGATACACTTCCTCTTTTGATAAAATGCGCGTTGATTCATTACCAATTTGAAACCATCCATCCATTTTTAGATGGAAATGGACGCATTGGTCGATTATTGGTAGACTTATTTATTCACTGGAAAGGTATTTTGCATAAACCTTTGATATACATAAGTTTATTCTTTAAGCAAAATAGGCAAGAATACTTTGATCGTTTGATGATGATACGAACAAGTGGTAACTTTGAGCAATGGGTAGAATTTTTTTTAAAAGGAATGCTTTGGTCTACTGATCATGCTATAGAAAAGATTAAACAAATCTTATTGCTTCAAGAAAGGTTAAAACAGAAAATTTTAAAAGAGAAAAAAGCATCTCTTCGCAGCATTCAGTTACTTGATATTCTTTTTGCTTCGCCTCTAATCACAATAAATGATATGGCTGACAAATTAGATATCTCATTTCAAGCAGCTTCCGAACAAGCGAAATTCTTTTTAGGATTAGGTATTTTGGAAGAACTTACAGGGCAAAAGCGAAGTAGAAGATTTGCTTTTGCGCCGTATCTTAAAATTGTAGAAGAATAGATTGTATGTAGCGTCCTAAATATACCATAAGTTTAAAACTAAGGTTCATAAAAAACTTACATTAAGCTTTCTAAGAAATCAAAGCAGAATTTCTAAAAAATAATCAATTTATTTCAATTTTTCAAGATGTAAAAATAGCGATAAATGTCTTGAGGTTTGTAGTAAGATGCAGACTATTCCCGATTTTCCTATGAAAAATGCAACCATTCCCCGAAATCGGCGCAAAATTCTCTCCGATCAATAACTCATGAAATATAATAAGCCGCTGTGCTGGCTCTGGTGTGATGTAGTTCGAATAGGTTGGAAGAATTTGCAGAAAATTGAAATCCCAATTCGTCCACCATAACAAATTCTCTGTCTTGATGCAATTGTTAAGTCAAGAGCTCCGACTGTAGAATGCACAAGCAAAGATGGAAGAGCAACCAATTTATGCGTATCTTCTAAAAGAAGATCGAAATCTAAAAGAAATTCGCATCAATTGCTATAGCAATTATTTTAACAATATTTTTTAAGGTAAGCCAATGGGCAATACTGCATATAGATGTAGACAAGACAAAAAGGGATATTGCTATAGAAACTGTGTTTGATTAGTTAAGCGAGTCAAGGAGTTTATAAAAGTTCGAAAGTAGACGAAAAACGGCAAATATTAAAATTTTTGTTTTTGAACTAAGAAATGAAGGATAAAAAGGCGATCATAACACTACTTGAACTTTTTAATAAGCTTAATGCAGTGTCAGATCATACCAAATTTCGGAAGAGGTAGGATTCGAACCCACGGACCCTTGCAGGCCTCCTGTTTTCAAGACAGGCGCAATCGGCCACTCTGCCACTCTTCCGTAAAAGAAGTACCTTTATAGCCGAAAAAGCAATTTTAACGCAATAAATTAATACTTGTTTTACAAAAAGATTAGCTCTTATTTCTTTTTTCCATATCGCAAGCGAAAGTTATTGTAACATTATCTTGTTTTAACAAGATAAACATACTAGTTAGTTTTTATTATTATTTTGAAAAGAAAATTTTTGAACTCAAGTGTGAAAGTATGACCCACAAAAGCTTGGGGGTCATACTATTCGTTAAGTCTTTTATGAATTAACGCTTTATTCTCACTATTAAAATAATTAGCAATATAGCGATAAAAATAAAGGGAAGCCATAGAACCGCAAGAGCAATTAATCCAATATTAAAAAGCTTATCTTTGGGAAAATCTCCTGATAAATTATGGATCAAACCAGTTGTTTGCTCTAACACTTGCGTATTTCCACGAATAGCTTGACTACTCATGGCAACAGCCTGTTGATTTTCTAAAATGGATTTTGTGCTTCTTTCTATAGCAAGAGCATTTTCATAAATACTTTGTGTAGCTTTTTCAATAGCCTCTTGATTGGAAAAAATTCCTTTTGAGCTAATGTCAATTTGATTTGCATTTTCTTGTATGACACGGCTACTAAAACTTACCGTTTCACTATTTTGAGCGATAGTTTCAGAGCTTTGTTTAACAACTTCAGCATTTTGCCTGATAACCTGACTTGCAAGTTCTACTGTTTCATAGTTATCTGTAATCGATTGCGTACTTTGCTCAACTGCTTCTCTATTTTCAACGATTGCATTTGTGCTTCTTTCTATATTTTGCATTAGACTACAACTTGTGCATAGCAAACAAGAAAAAAGAAAATAAAATTTAAATTTTTCAAACATAAAAAAACCTTTAGCTTTTTTGTTAACCTAAAATTTTTTTTATTATTTGAAAAGATTTTGTAATAAAAAACTAACTTTTTCTAATAAATAATATCATGATGTTTTTCATGATATTATTTATAACCAAATCCTATTTGGCCTCTGTATAAATAGTTGATAACTCTTCAATGTTTTTAAACTTGCCTTTTAGATAATTAAGATAAGGCTTTGTAGTTATCTCATGACCTGTTATTTTTTGAAGGATTTCTTTGCTAGAGTACATTCTTCCATATTGGTGAATAGATTCATTTAACCATTTTTTAATAAAGCTTAAATCACCACTTTGGATTTTTTCTTCCCAAGAGGGAAATTGTTTTTCAAAAGCTTCAAAAATTTGAGCGGCGTAAATATTTCCTAAAGTGTAACTTGGAAAATAACCAAAACCTCCCATTGACCAATGAACGTCTTGTAAACATCCTTCGGCGTAATTTTTTGGTTCAATATTTAAAAACTGTTTCATTTTTTCATTCCAAACTTCAGGAATATCACGTACTTTCAAAGATCCACCAATTAAAGCTTTTTCGATTTGAAAGCGTAATATGACGTGTAAACTGTAAGTAACTTCATCAGCTTCAACGCGAATAAAGGAGGGGGTAACTTTATTGATAGCGACATAGAATTGTTCTAATGGCACAGAAGATAAAGAAGGAAACTCTTTTTGTAATAAGGGATAATAAAATTGCCAAAAAGCTTTGGATCTGCCAATACGAGTCTCCCAAAAACGAGATTGACTTTCATGCATACCTAATGATAAGGCTTCACCAATTGGTGTGCCATATTCTTCAGTTGGTAAGCCCATTTCGTATAAACCATGACCCGCTTCATGCATAACGGTATAAATATTACTCATAAGCATGGAAGGATGGATACGAGTAGTTATTCTACTATCGGTTGGATGAGAGGCGCTTGAAAAAGGGTGAGTTGAAAAATCAAGTCGACCATACTTTTCATCATAATCCATTTTCTTTAATAACATTTTGCTAAAAGCAATCTGTTTTTCTTCACTAAATTTTCCGTGTAAAAAACTATCATCGATAGAAAGATTCGACACAGTTTTTACTAAAGATGTAATTTCTGTTTCCAACTCGGAAAAAAGCTTTTCTACTTCTTTAGTAGTAATTCCCGGTTCATATAAATCTAATAGAGCATCGTATGGATGTTCCTTGTAACCAATAAGATCGGCTTTTTTTCGACACATTTCTATGATTTTTTCTAAGTAAGGAGCAAAATGGTGAAATCCATTTTGCTTTCTAGCCTCTCTCCATATAACAATCGATTGCGAAGTTAATTTAGCAAAATCTTTAATGAATTGTTCCGGAAGGCAAGTTTCTTGTCTAAAATCTTTTCTCCACTCTCTTAAAGAGGCTTTTTGCTTAGGATCAAATTTATCTGATTTTAAAGTTCCAGTTTCGATATCAATCAATTTTTCAAGTGCATTTTTAAATTCTGAAGAAGTAGATTTTGCGTGAATAATTCCTGATAAGACTTCAAATTGTTCAGCACGAATAGCAGACGCGCCTTCTGGCATATAAGTCTCTTGATCCCAATCCAGTAAATGAGAAATGCCTTTTAGAACTTTTATTTCACGTGAAAGATTAGTTAAATGTTCAAAGTCTTTCTGCATAAGTTTCCCATTTAGTTAGTTTGAATATCGAATAATCTATTATTAGCCATTTTGAAAATTGCTACAAACCTTTTTTAAAAAAAAGAGGGTATTGTAGAAGGGGTCTTTTTTTCTTGTAAAATTTCTTTGCATAAAAGTGGGACAATCACAAGAGTTAGTAAAGTGGAACTGATAATGCCTCCAATGACAACTGTTGCCAAAGGAATTTGTATTTCAGAGCCAACACCGTTTGCAAAGGCCATTGGTGTAAAGCCAAGGGAGGCAACTAAAGCAGTCATTAATACAGGTCTTAATCGTTCCACTGAGCCATATATAACAGCGCGCGCTAAATTAGCTTCTTTAGCTAAATATTGCTGGATACAATTAACCATCACCAAACCATTTAATACAGCTATACCAGATAAGGCAATAAAACCAACCGCTGCAGATATCGAAAAGGGGATGTCTCGCAGCCACAAAGCTATAATGCCACCTAACAAGGCAAACGGAATGCCAGTTAAAATTATAAAAACTTTTTTTAATGATAAAAAAGCGCTATAAAGGAGGATAAAAATTAAGATCAAACATAGTGGGATTACGATTAGCATGTGTTTTCTAGCTTTTACTAAATTTTCATATTCCCCACCCCATTCGATCCAATAACCAGTTGGCAGATTTACATGAGACTTGATTGCTTTTTGCGATGTATCAATATAACTTCCTAGGTCATTTCCCCGAACATTGCTTTCGACAATAGCAAATCGTTTTCCATTTTCTCGATTGATCTCGTTTACCCCAATTTTTTTTTGATTTTGGATTAACTCACTTAATGGAATAACATGCCCTTTTTGAATGATTGGTATAGAAGACCATTGGGAAGGGTTATCTCTTAAATTTTCAGGCAAATTTACGATAACATCGATGGGTTGATCATTTTCTATAAGCTGTCCAGCAGTTTGCCCACCAATCGCTATTTTTAAAACTTGTAAAATAGGTAAAGGGTCTAAGGAGTATTGCTTAACTTTATCTTTTAATAATTCAGCTTTAATTAAAGGTAAACCTTCAATTTGTGAGGTTTTTACATCAGCAGCTCCTGGGATTTTTCTCATTAAAGAGGCGATTTTATGCGCTAAATTGTCCAGAGTGTCAAAATCATGTCCAAAGATTTTAATAGCAACATCGCTTTTAACACCTGAAATCAATTCGTTAAATCTCATTTCAATTGGTTGTGTAAATTCATAATTATTGCCAGGAACCTCATTTAAGAGATGCTCCATTTCTTTAATCAAGTTGCCTTTAAGTTTTAGAGGATTTGGCCATTTAGCCTTTGGTTTTAACATAACAAAAGTATCGGAAACATTAGGAGGCATTGGATCTGTAGCCATTTCAGCCGTTCCAGTTTTTGAAAATACATGGGAAACTTCAGGTATTTGTAACAAGGCAGTCTCAACTTTTGTTTGCATTTTTGTAGATTGGGTAAGAGAGGTTCCAGGTATGCGAATAGCATGTAATGCAATATCTTGTTCATCAAGCTGTGGTATAAATTCTTGACCTAAATGAAAGAATAACGAAGTGGCGAATACAATAATTAAGCTTGCTAAAGTTATAATAAAAATAGAATGAGGAAAGATTTTTTGAAGGACGTTGCTGTAAATGTTTTGAATTTTAAGAAGTAGGGAGCTTGTTTTTTCTTTACCAGTTACAGCGATTAAGCTTAGCATGGCAGGTACAAAAGTGACCGATAAGACTAAAGCCCCAATGAGGGCAAAAGATGCAGTAGCCGCCATTGGGATAAACATTTTACCCTCAATTCCTTTTAAGGTAAGAAGGGGCAAGTAAACAATGATTAATATCGCTTGTCCATAAAGAGTTGGTTTAATCATTTCATTAGCTGATGCGATTAATTCTTCAAATCGATCATGATTGACAAGTTGACTTATTTCCTTTTTAGCCCTTAATGCAATTCTTCTGGAAAAATTTTCAGCAATAATGATTGATCCATCCACAATTAAACCAAAATCGATAGCACCCAAACTCATTAAATTGCCGCTTATGTGAAAGTAATGCATGCCAATCCCTGTTAATAAAAATGAAAGGGGAATGACGCAGGCAACGATACAGGCAATTTTGAAACTTCCAAGCATGGCAAAAAGCACAATTACAACAAGAAGAGCTCCCTCTAGTAAATTGTAAAAAACAGTTTCTAAAGTAGCGTTGACTAAGTTAGCGCGATTGAGGATCAATTGTACTTCTACATCTTGAGGAAGAGTTTCTTTTATCTCAGCTAATTTTTTTTCTACACTGTTAGAAACTTCACGGCTATTAGCTCCAATTCTCATCATAGCAGTTCCTATGACTACTTCATGCCCATCTTTGGTAGCAGTGCCTGTTCTTCTTTCTTTACCAAGCGATACTGTAGCCAATTCTTTTAAAGGTAGAGCAAAGGTTTGATTACGTATTAAAATGTCACCAATCTCATCTATTCCTTGGGCTTTTTGGTTTGAAAGAACAATTAAATTTTCTCCTTTAGTTTCTATAAATCCAGCTCCGATATTGACATGATTATTTGCAATAGAATCTAAAATGTCCTGAAAAGAAATATTATGACTAATGAGTTTATCAAGGCTTGGGGTGATGTGAATTTGCTTTTCATAACCACCAATTGTATCAATATCGGCGACGTTGGGAAGGTTTTTTAACTGAGGTTTAATAATCCAGTCTTGTACCGTTCTTAAGTAGGTTAGTTTTTCTAAGTCACCGTTTAAAAAAGGAGGGTCAAATCGATGGTTTTCTGCATTCGATAAGATTGAATTATTTTCAGTCTTTTTTAAATCCACCATCCACATCGCAATTTCTCCAAGTCCTGTTGCAATAGGACCTAAAAAAAATTCCGCGTCATGAGGCAAATAATGTTTAATTTCGTTGAGCCTTTCTTGGATCTGTTGTCTCGCAAAATAAATATCAGTATTATCAGTAAATATAGCAGTAATTTGAGAAAACTCATTTTTTGAAATTGAGCGTGTATTTTCTAAGCCAATCATTCCTTTTAAGGCATTTTCAATTGGAACTGTAATTTGTGTTTCTATTTCTGTCGGGGAAAGCCCTGAAATGTAAGAATTAATCTGTACCTGATTATTTGTAATATCTGGCACAGCGTCAATTGGAAGGTGAATGAGAAAATATAGGCCCACAAACACACTAATAAGGGAAAAAAAGATTACAACAAAGCGATTATAAACAGACCAACGAATGACTTTTTCTATCATTAATGTTCATGCTCCGCTTCGTGCTTTTTAAATTCTGCTTTGAGAAAGAAAGTATTGCCATAGGCTATAGTGTCATTTTCAGATAATCCATCTACAATTTCAATATTGTCTTCATCCTCAATGCCAAGTTTTACAGGTTGTATTTTTAATAGATTGTTTACTTTTTTAAATATCGAAGCGCTCCCATCAATCTCTTGTATTGCAGTCTTTGGAACGATAAAGTTTGCCTCTTGACTAACAGTTGGTAAAACAATTTTAATATATTCCCCTGGATGCCATTTTTTTTCATCATTTGGAATAGATGCATAAAATATAATTTGATTATTTTCATTGATTAAGGGACTTTGCCCATAGACTTCACCTTCTCCTTTGTCACCTTCTAAATCTGTAAAAGAAAAAGTTGTATTGGGAATAAATTTATTTTTATTTTTGGCATATACGGGAATTTCAACTTTGAGTTTACTAAGATCTGCCACAATGACTGCTGGACTATCAGAGTTAATGTATTGCCCCACTTGATAATTATTTAAAGCAATTTTCCCACTAAAGGGGGATCTAAACAAATATTCTCCATGCATAGCTCTGCCAAGATTATTCAAATCGACGTCATAATAGCTTAAATATTCTTTAGCCTTCTCCCATTCAGTATGAATAGATAAATATTTTGTTTTTGTATCGTTTAAATCTTTTTGAGTAATAAGTTTTTTTTCATAAAGCTTCGATTCTTTATTCAGCTGTTCTTCAAGAGCCTCAAGTTGAGACTGTAAATGATGATATTGAATAGATTTTTCAGCTACATCTGAGCTTGAAAGTAAAAATATGGGTTCATCCTTTTCAATAGTATCACCGTTTTGCTTATAAATTTTTTGGATCACACCAGTTATTTTAGGAGATAGCTGATAAATTGATCGAGGATCTGTCAAAATCTTTGTGTAAACCGTTAAATAAGATTGTATTTTTCCATTGGTTACATTTTTTAAAAGAACCCCTTCTTTTTCTAAATCATCGGGACTGATTGTAATGTAGTCTACTGTAGATTCTTCGCTGTCATGAGCGTGTGTATGTAAATGTTCATGTGAATGCTTAGGGTTCCATAAAATCCCGGTAGAAAAGCCTAATACAAAACCTATTAGCAAAGTAATTGACAATGTATATTTTTTCATTCGTCGCCCTCGCAACGGTTTAGCAATTTTAATAAATTAACTTTGGCATGAAGTGCTTCAGATTTAGCATGAAAAAATTGTATGGAGATGTCATAGAAATGTTTTTTTGCTTTAACACATTCTTCGAAGCAGAGGGAATCTTTCATAACTTCCATTTCCTCTAAAGCATGTTTTGCAACAAGATAAGTTCGTTTCATAATTTCTACAGAAGGAAGGTGAATTTGATAATAAAGGATATGCGCACTTTCAAGTTCAGATTTAATTTTTGCCTTTAAAGCCTGCAATTCATAAATAGCATCTTGAATTTCCAGCTTAACTTTGCCAATCATTGTTTGATTTTGTTGATAAATTGGTAAAGGAACAGTAAAACCCATTTCTAAATTGGATCGATGAAAAGAAGAGCATGTGTTTACTCCAGCAAAAATTTCTACATTAGGAACAGCATTAGCTTTTTCTAACTTTAAAGTTTTTTGTAGGGTTTTAATTTGGTATTCTTTTTTTATTACTTCTGGATAAGAATCGACGTAACTTTCTAATTGTGCGTAATTAATTTCTTCTAATGGTTCATCATCTAATTCTAATTGGTTAAAATCTAATGTACCTCCCCATAAAATGGCTAATTCTCTTTTTTTTGTTTCAAAAACAGCACGGCTTTTATTTAATTCAACTTGAGCCAAAGAAAATTCTTTGTGATTTTGACAATCTTCAAAAAGTGTAAATCTTCCATTTTCTGCTAATTCTTTTTGCCTTTTATAATTTTCTTCACTAGATACAAACAATTCTTTTTTTAATGCGTATATTTCTTGGGCCATGTAGCAATCTATAAATGTATGATATACTTGAGCTATAAGATCTATTTGAGCCTGAGATAAAGAAGTGTGAAGCACATTTTCACTAGCATAGGTGATTTCTACACGTTTGCGCGTTTTATGAGCGGTTTCAAAAATTTGCCTTATCCCATAATAATTAGTCGTTGCACAACATCGATCAGTTACTGGAGCAAAGGAAGCATCAAAAGCAGGATTTGGCATTTTACCAACTAACTTTCGATCTAAGCGAATTTTTTGCAAATCTGTTTCTATGTTTTTAATAACAGGTGACCACAAAAGCGCTCTTTCAGTTGCTTGTTCTAAATTTAGACTTTGAACTGTTAAAGGGAAAAAAAGTAAGAGGCTAATAATAATTTGTTTCATGATGCCAAAAAACACTTTCAGCTAAATTAAGGCTAACTAATAAGTAAATAGTAGTTTAGTGTCAATTTTTTATTTTAATTAAGTTTATTTGCGTAAATTTTATTACGGCAGAATAAAATTTCATTACAAACAAGGAATTTGCAAAGAAAAAACCAAAATTAGAATCAAAAAGATAGAAATCTTTATCCCTTTTATCAAAAAAAAGTAAATGACCGGTTTCTGTATTTGTGAGACGGTAAACGGCGTCAAAAGAAAGAATATAACAACCATTTGGAAGCGTATTAAAATATGCCTCTTTATGAATAGCAAAATTATTATAAATCTCTGATGAAAATTCTATGTTAATGTTTTTAAAAAGGTTTTTAGAGATTAAATCTACAATATACGTTTCAAATTCAATGGAAGATAGAACGGCTCTTTTTTTTATTACAATGGAACGATAAATAAACTGTGCTTTACAAGCTTTTGGTTCTACCCCATTTTTAAATTTTTGTGTAAGAGTGGGAAGGATGCATTTGTTTTTTAAATAAAAGTTGGCAAAACATAATGTTTGTCCAAAACACAAGCCATGAATCCAAAAATCGGGATCATTTTCTTTTGCAAACTTAACTTCTTTAGTTAATGTAATAGTAGCAAAACTATTTTTAAAGTTTTCAAAAGTGGTACAAGATCTATGTTTTGGAAGGTTAAACGTTGGGAAGAGGAGGTATTGTCGAAAAAAAATAAAAGTTATGAGACGTGTTATGGCAATATGGCCATAATAATAAATCAGATGCCACAATTTTTTAGAAATTGTGAGAAAGCTTATTTTTAAGTAAGCGATAAAAGCAATACTTAAACGTTTTATTTTTTCATTTAATTTAGAAGCACTATCCTCTTTTGATTCATTTGCAAAAGTTATCTTTGAATAAAACCCCACAGCATTCATGCGATACCAATCTTTTATTCAAAGATAATAAGAATTTTTTTTAAATTATCAAAACTTTACTTATATTAATTGGGATAGTGTTTTTGAAAAATCTCCTCTACAATAGCTGGCGTGATTTTAAGCCCTAAATTCCATTGAAGTAGATTGAGGGTTTCATTTAAGGCAGGTAACAAAAAGTATTGAGATAAAAGAAATTGCACTTCTTCTTTTTTGTTATTTTTTCGAGAAACAATTTTTTTTGCTAGGCTGAGGGTTGTTTCTTGTAGGTTTTTGACTTTTTCAAATAATGTGAAATAATGAGAAGAATAATGACTTTTTTTCATCCTTTCTTGTTCAGTCAAATTTATTTGATGATTTAACTCTTCAATCCTCTTTGCAAGCTTGCTACCGTCTGGTGATGAGAAAAATAGAGGATTGGAATAATTAACCCGGTTTGTATCTATAAGTTTTTGTTTTTCTTGCATAAGTTGTTGTTTTTTTAAAGATTCTTCTTCTCCAAAACTTTTTTTGCAAATATGTGATTCAATTTTTGCTAACAGACCAACGGCCGTTCTTGGTTGTAGCTCAGAGACTTTGTTGGAAAGTTCGTAAAGCTTTTCTAATCCTTTTTCTTCGTATCCAATTTTATTTTCTAAGCATTGATTTTTTAAGATAGCAATTGTGGTTGCTTGATCCGTATTGGCTAGTTTTTTTTCTTCAAATCTTCTTCCGTCTAATGATGAGTCAGCTTTAAAAATTTCCTCATATTTATTAGGAGTTGTAATGGTGATCACATAGGGAAGGCTATCGGGCTTGGTATCGATTAGGTCTTTCAATTTCTTCCCCATACCTTCTTTAGTGCTAAAAGCTTCGTGAATTTCATCTAAAACCCAAATGACTTTATTTTCTCTTCCTTGGGTAGCTTGTAAAGCTAAATCTAAGGGGGATAATGGATTAAAATTTGGCGAACTTTCTTTAAATTCCTCGGCATTGGCAACAAACACTTGCTTGTTCCAAAGATGACGAACTCGTTCATCTTTATTTTCAATCATAGCGACAAGTTGCTTTACTAATGTATTTTTACCAACTCCTGGCTCCCCAGTTATAGTCGGAGCTATATTGTAATGTTTGCTATTGTAACTTAATAAATTTCCTATTTCTTCAATTTCTTTTTCACGTCCAATTTGTTCTTCAATTTTGCCTTCTTTGAATAAACGAGAATAGTTAGTAAACCCAGGTATTTCCACATTTTTTTTTAGAGCCGAAGCAATAATAGCAATAATAATCAAAACGGCTAATACTCCACCTGTAATAATTAAAGCGTGCATAGCTGGTAAAAAAAACATCAAAGCCCCAAAGACAACAGAGGGTATAGCAAAAAAATATTGAAAAAGTTCACACATATATTTTTGCTCGAAAAAAGTTTTAGGGGGCCTTCCTAAATTTAATAAAGTAAAAGTAGATAGAAATTTATAGATAATATTTTTAAGAGCTGTAAAAAATGGAGAGGGTTGATTATGAGAACCTTTATATACATTAGATTTTGGTTCTAAAATGTCTATCAGTGTCTTGGCGTAAGCGTATGTGGTTTTAAAATCAGTATCAATTTGATGAATCAGTTTTTCCACCTCTTTTGTAGAAAAAAAATCCTTTAAAAAGTTTAAGCCATCGTAATCTTTTTTTACACAGTAATTTAAGATAAAGAGCTCTTTAAAAGCTTCCCTTACCACATCTCCTGAAAAAAAGGGGAGAGTAGCCTTTACCTTATTTTTAACCTTTTTAATATTTTTCGCGTGTAAACAGGTCTTCAACAGATCTTTTTGATCCTGAGTAGAAAGTGACTCAATAATAGCTCTAGTTAAATTTACATGAACTGTTTTGGGAAGAGTTTTTCTTACAATATAGTTAAGTAAAAAAGAATGATCCGGATAATTAGGTATATTCATAGTTAATAACCGATAAAAAGAAATATTATG
>ERZ778024.966-NODE-966-length-39794-cov-53.730064_pt1 | contig 39794 bp, 41 predicted proteins | sample MGYA00375754_ERZ778024 | MGnify/ENA primary metagenome ERZ778024 (study PRJEB29350, sample SAMN05389827) | bioreactor metagenome | isolation source: Thiocyanate bioreactor | place: South Africa: University of Cape Town | collected 2014-02-18 ...
GTTTTTTTTATCATTAATAGGATTGGATGCATCTACAGCGTACAGTGTTATGGCCTGCCTCAAAGAATTATCTCAACGAGGAAGTAGGTTGTTTATTTCAATAGATTTGTTATCGGATATATTGATTTATAGGAACTATAATTTTCTCGATTCATCAACCTCGTTATTCAATTTTTAAATTATTCGATAGTGTGATGTTTATGTGTAAAGGTCGAAGTCTATTTCATGGTTCTACACATGATGTTATCCCTCATTTTGCTGAACAAGGTTACAAAATTGAAGAACATGATAATCCTGCTGATTTTGTTCTCGATATTCTAATCGATGCTAATCGAAAACCGGACATATTATCGAAATTAAATGATGCTTATGTACAATCGAGCGGACACAAAGAGATGTTAGCATTAATTGAAAATAAAAATGATTTGGATAAAGATGAACGATCAAAACGTGAACGCCATCGATATAAAAACGAGCTGTCTCACTCAATCTTGACAGAAGTTTGGTATCTATCAAAACGAACAATGATTAATTCTATACGTAATTATCCGATTGTAGTTTCGCAAATAGCCTGTGCACTGATCACCGCAATATTAGTTGCAATGATCTACTACAATTTAGCGAGAACGATAGATCCTGGTATTCAAAATTATTTAGGTGCTACATTTTTCATTGTTGTTACTCAAATGTTTAGTGGTCTAACGTCGATGGATCCACTCATAAAAGATCGAGAGCTCTTCCTTCACGTAATTGCTTTTTATTTTTTTGATGAAAAACACCGTTATTATTCGTTTGTCATTTAGGAGCATGCTGGCGGCTATTACAAATTCTTCTCGTTTTTCCTGGCGAAAGTTATTTGTGACACTGTACTTATGCGTATTGCACCATCTATTATATTTTCAGTGATTGCCTATTTTGTGACAGGTTTCGGACGAACTATTCAACAATTCGCGATCTTTTACTTGACAATCTTGACTACCCAGGTATTTGGATCATCAGTCGGCTTTTTCGTCGCAGTAAATACATCTGTACTAGGTGTAGCTATGGTTATTGGTTTGCTTTTTTTAACAAGCATGATGGTCTTCAGTGGATTTTTAGCTCATTTGTCTAGTATTCCGACTTGGCTACGATGGCTGCAATGGGTTAGCGCTGTTCGATATGCACAAAATGTATTATTGATCAATGAATTAAAAGGTTTAACGTTTTGTCTCGCTGACATGCCTTCTATCTGTCCAATGACCGGTGAAGATGTACTTGCTAGACAATTGATAGATTATGCTTCTCCATGGGATCTATGGAAATATTATCTTGGATTGGTGATCATGACTCTTGTTTTTCTGATTTTAGCTTTTATTCAACTTTTGCGTATTAGAAAGCCCAAATAATGTTTGGTATAATTAATTGATTTGTGTAGCTAGAAATTTGAAACTTTAAATAAATGAGTAGAATTGTTTTTGTACATGTGTGATATCGACTGCACGTTCATAAAATAAATATGCTTTGGAGTGAGCATGCCTCTTTTCATCGATTGGAAATTGTTCAAACACTTTGCTTTTGATACGATTTATTATTTCGTATTAAATTAATCAATAATATAAAGGCAATAACGCCAAGTTATATATTCAGATTGTTCTACTATTCGAAATGTTGAATGGACATTGTTGCAGCTGATGGCGAAATTCACGAAAAATAATCGAAAGCTATTATCGATTTTGCTCAAAGTAGCTGATGATCAAATTGCAAAAGTTAAACAACTATATTCTGATGATGTAGCACTTCGAAAGAACGTGCACAAGTATTGGTTCCTCAAAGTTTGAATACGATTATAAATGAACTTAAAACTGTTCTCTAGACATAAACATACTTATTCATTTTTCCTCTTCAAAATAAAATTTTAACTATATAATATTGATTTCACTTTCGATTCTCATTGGAAATTCACATCAATGTGTTATGTTATTTGCAAACAAACAATAGCTGAAGTATTTCCATTATTAAAAGAACGTTTTCGTAATCGATTTCCTATTCTCTACATTATTATGTTGTGCGCATATATCGCAGTGGTATCACTCATAATGTGTGTGGTAGTTTTAGTTACTGTATGTTAGAAACAGCTCTTTAAATTATCTATTCGATAAAATCTTTCATAAAGTTCGAAATAAACAGACTAGTAAGTTTCATAATAACCGCTGTGAATGCTGAGAAAATGAAAAGAAAAATATTTATTGTAAACCGAAATATGGAAAAAAACGTGAAGTCTTATTATTTAAACAAATTCGATTAAATGCATTATTTTGGAATAGTATATTCTTGTTTGGTTAATGTCATGGCAAACATTGATGCAACTTGTACTGTTGGTGCTGCATAAAGTGGTCGATTAACACCATAACATTGTAATTGATCTAGTGAAACTGCATTACCCCAACTATTCAATGTATATTTAATTGCACCAGTTCGATTGATTGTGATTGTTTGAATATCAGTCTGCTTGTAATTGAAGTTTTGAGATGGACAAAAGAGTAAACCACATGATGGAGTCCATGATCGATCACTAAATGACACTGTTGTAGTGCCATTTAATGAATCAATTGATGGAGCATATGAGAGAGATCCAACATAATATGCAACATATCGATCTTGTAATATAAATGTTGCTCGAATAGTTAGATAACGAACTTTACCAGAAGGTGTTGAAGTTAAATAATTAAAATAATTTTGTAAAACCGGTTGACATGATACAGTTGATAATGTTTGAGCGTTGACTTGATAAATACCAAGTATGACCAATTGTGCAAAGAGAAGAAACCACTGATTTGTTTGCATAGTTGAGTATTGAATGAAGAATATCGGATAACTTCATTGTATTTATAATATCTAAAGTAAAATTAGTTGTCGCAATAGGCGTCATGATATATCGTCATGCATAAACGGATATCTAGCAAAGGTAAATGACGTGATGTGAATGTCATGGTTTTATTTTAATTATGCGTCATACTCTATTTTTATTGGAAGTTGCACCTGAAATTTAGGTTGGGCGTAAATTGATAGAACGGAAAATGTGAAAAGAGAGAAATTGAAGAGAAGATTAGTTAATTGATTGAATCAAATTGGTTGAACTATAGTAAAATACGGAGATTCATTATATGTTAAAACAAAATGAGTATCATTCGCAAGAACAAACAATAGATCATCTATACGATGTTGTTTTCTAAAGGTGCTTTTCATTATTTTTTATCTATGATCGCAAATTATGAACAGCTTCTCATAGTTTTTTTCAATTTCCGTATTGATAAAGGTTTCGATGAATAATTATATGTAGCACTAAAGTGCGTATCTCATGTTAAGAATGATGATTCGACAAAGTACAATTATTGCTCTTTCAAAATAGTGTTGGTGCATTTTGTTTAAAAGTGAGAAAATGAACATTTATTAAAAATTGTCATAAAGATATATTTACAAAGAGAAACGAAAAAAAAAGAATGTTGATTATTTTGGAATAGCATATTCTTGTTTGGTTAATGTCATGGCAAACATCGATGCAACTTGTACTGTTGGTGCTGCATAAAGTGGTCGATTAACACCATAACATTGTAATTGATCTAGTGAAACTGCATTACCCCAACTATTCAATGTATATTTAATTGCACCAGTTCGATTGATTGTGATTGTTTGAATATCAGTCTGCTTGTAATTGAAGTTTTGAGATGGACAAAAGAGTAAACCACATGATGGAGTCCATGATCGATCACTAAATGACACTGTTGTAGTGCCATTTAATGAATCAATTGATGGAGCATATGAGAGAGATCCAACATAATATGCAACATATCGATCTTGTAATATAAATGTTGCTCGAATAGTTAGATAACGAACTTTACCAGAAGGTGTTGAAGTTAAATAATTAAAATAATTTTGTAAAACCGGTTGACATGATACAGTTGATAATGTTTGAGCGTTGACTTGATAAATACCAAGTATGACCAATTGTGCAAAGAGAAGAAACCACTGATTTGTTTGCATAGTTGAGTGTTGAATGAAGAATATCGGATAACTTCATTGTATTTATAGTATCTAACGTAAAATTAGTTGTCGCAATAAACGTCATGCATAAACAGATACCTAGTAAAGGTAAATGACGTGATGAATGTCATAGCTTCATTATACGTCATATAGGGAGTGTTCGAAGATGTGATGACTCATCGAATATAGATAGAGAAAAAAATTGATAGGATAGAACCGAAGCCATTCTTCTTCAAGAGGAAGAAAAAGGAAGAAAAAGATTTTTCTTTCTCTGTTTATATATGTGTGTACGAGAGTCAAGGAGAAAAGAAAAAAAAAACATTAGTCTGACATCAATAAGCGAGATGAAAGAAATGGGAAAAAAATAGTTACGAGTTTTAGTTGCACTCAATCATGGAAAATATGTCACAATCGACTGTTGTTCAACCATTGCTCACCGATCTTTATCAGATATCAATGGCATATGCCTATTGGAAAAATCAGAAGCATGAAGAAATCGCCATATTCGATCTTTTTTTTCGTAAAAATCCATTCGATGGTGAATATACAATATTTGCTGGTTTAGAAGAATGTTTAAAATTCATTCAAAATTATAAATTTCATTCAAGTGATATTGATTATCTTGAAAAAATCATGCCTAATTATATCGAAAAAGAATTCTTCGATTATTTACGTGTTTTAAATATGAACGATATTCGTATTGTTGCAATAGCCGAAGGTTCAGTCGTATTTCCTCGTTTGCCATTACTTCGTATCGAAGGACCGATTTTAAAAGCGCAATTACTCGAAACAACGTTTCTAACTCTGGTTAATTATGCAAGTTTAGTTGCGACGAATGCTGCTCGTTTTCGTGCAACAACTGGCCCGAACAAAATCTTTCACGAGTTCGGCCTACGACGTGCTCAAGGTCCTGATGGTGGATTAAGTGCATCGAAATATTGTTATCTCGGCGGTTTCGATGGAACTTCAAATGTTCTAGCTGGTAAACTGTTCGGAATTCCGATTAAAGGTAAAAATATAGAATTAAATTTCGAGATTCATTTGTATTAATATACGTACGTTTAGGTACAATGGCACATGCATATGTTAGTTCGTATAAAAATTTCGATGATCTAAAAATCACGAATTTAACAGATTGTAAAACGGGCGAATCTCGTGCATTTGCATCGATAGCATTGGAATATTTAGATAGAATAGCTTCGATGATTAAAATTCTTCCTGAACAAACGAATAAAGGTGAATTAGCTTCGTTTATCTCCTATGCAATTGCATTTCCAACGAATTTTCTCGTTCTTGTTGATACGTATGATGTTCTCAAATCAGGTGTACCGAATTTTCTCGCTGTAACTTGTGCTTTACACGAATGTAGTTATCAAGCGATTGGTCTTCGATTAGATTCAGGTGATTTAGCATATCTATCTCTAGAAATTCGTTCGATATTCGATCAAATTTCTCGAGCATTGAATATTTCGTTTATTAAAAATTTAATAATCACAGCAAGTAATGATATTAACGAAGATATTCTACGATCATTAGAGAAACAAGAACATTCAATCGATGCATTTGGCATTGGTACACATTTAGTTACATGTCAAAAGCAGCCAGCTCTCGGTTGTGTTTATAAATTAGTTCAATTGAATGGGTCTCCTTGTTTAAAAATTAGTCAAGATATTGAAAAAGTTAGCATACCAGGACAAAAGACAGTCTATCGTTTGTATGGTCGTGATGGTCGACCATTATGTGATCTAATGACAAAATCCGATGAAGAACCGCCACGTGAAGGCGAGAAAATACTCTGTCGACATCCGTTTATCGAACGAAAACGTGCCTATGTGACACCATCAATGGTGAAACCAATGCATCAAGTTTACTGGGAAAATGGGCAAATAAACGAGCCACTACCAGCATGGGAACACGTTCGAAATTATGCCCAAGAACAAATTTTATCACTTCGAAAAGATCATCGTCGTTATCTCAATCCAACACCGTATAAAGTTTCGGTATCGGAACAACTTTTTACATTTATGCATCAATTATGGATGAATAGTGTGCCCATTGGAGAACTATCTTAGCTTTTTAGTTTAGTTTATTTCTTCTTATTGTTATGATTATATAGAATAATTCATATAGTCTATATTTAGAGCATTGATTGTTGTTCAGCAAGATTATTTTCCTTAGGTGTCGATGAATAAAATGGAATTAATTCTTTCCAAGTAACAATCAATTGTGAGTCAATTGATTTCTTATCATTTCGATCGAGAATCAAACTAAATATCAAACCAAGTACGATCGTAATCATTGATCCATTGAAAATAAACCAAAGAGGAGATATAGAAAATAACGATGTCAACCAAGTCGAATTTATCATTGATGCTGATTGAGTTTCAGAGCTAATAATCGGTGGCGTACATCCTTGAATCGACGTTGGCAAACGTCCTCCTTGTTTATTCAATGGTTTTGTAGTAAACATTGCGCCAAATAACATGAACATTTGAAAAATTAAACATAAACAAAAAGCAATAAGAACACTCTGAAGATAAATTTGAGTTGAGTTTTGTATACGAACAAAAAACTATCAAATTTTACTCGAGCTTTGACTCTGGAAGTAAATAAACCGAGAAGATAAACGCCAAGCATTGGTGCAGCAAAAGCACCGAAAATTTGAATGATTAACTTTAATTTTTAAAAAAATCAATCGAAATTCAAATTTGAAAAATATAATACTTACAGTAATTATATTGCTTTTTAAAAAGGAAACAAGAAATGCAAGAATAACTGTCAAACATCCAATAACAATCGCTATAGGAAGAATACAATTTGAATTTTACTCAAAAATAGTTTCCTACATAACACTTTTGAATAAGTCACTTGACGTTGATTAGACAGTGAATTCGTTTTCGATAATCTTTTATAGATATCTTCGAAAATAACTGTTGCCATACTGTTAACTCCACTTGAAAATGTGCTCAATGTTGCACTCAATACACACGAAATAAAAAGACCGGTTAGCCCGGGATAATTGGCAAAGATTTCAATGACAAACAATGGATATAACTGATCCGATCGAGAGATTAATTTAGCTCGTAATGGATCACATTGATTGTATTTCGTGTAGAGAATACAACCGACAGTTATGAGCAGAATATGCATGAATACATTGATTAAATAATTTGTCCAAGCAACTTTCTGTGCCGATTGAGTATTTTTCACGCACATATATCGTTGAGCTTGCGTTTGAATACAAGCATATTGAGCTGTACTAGAAAATGTACTTCCAATGAAAATACTCCAGAATGTATAACGAATCGATGGATCGAAATCCACACTGTAAAGAAAAAAATAAAGCAAAATTCAATTTTGATTTTTCAAGAAAACAAATTTAATCACATACACAGAGAGTTGTAATCGATGACCAGCTTGAATCGTTTGCCAAACATTGGATATGCCTCCGACATCAATTAGACCGAGAATAATCGAAAGAATGAGACCAATAAACATGACTGATGCTTGAATAACATCCGTCCAAATCACAGCTTTCATTCCACCCTAAAAATCGAATTTTGATTTCTTCATCTCTTCTTGTTTTCTTTTACACACAAGACTCGTATAAACAGTACAAACAAGTCCACATAAACTAACAGCTATCCAAACATTCAATCCCGTGACTTGACTAACAACTAAACTTGGCCCATACAAAATCACTGACATATACAAAATCTACAAACAAAAAAGTATTTTTCTTACCATTTTTTTGCTTTTATTATTTTACCGTTATTAAAATAAAACTGCTCGTAACTAATATTCGAATTGTTAATGAAAAACGTTGTTCTAAATACTATAATTGAGAAAAAATGTAAATCATTTCTTCTGTCAATGAATATATTTCCCTCACAGCATAGATACTCGCACCACCGATGTAATGAAATTTCGGAATGAAAAATTTCATTGTTAGATAAGTCGCAATCAACCATGAGAAAACACAATAGATAGCCATTGTTCCGAAACTATAGATTTCAACAGGCATACCGAGAAACGATGATGCTGAGATTAAACTTGCGAATAAACTCATCGCAGTAGGTAGAATCTATTTCAATTTTTGATCAGACAAAAAAAAACTTTAAAATTACTTTCATCTTTCCATCGGCGACAAGAAATTGTTTCGTTGATGTTTGATTTGACCGTTGAAAACCTTGAAAAAGTCCAATACCTGCCGAAATGAGCAACAATAAAATCAAAACAGCATAGTCAATCCAATTGAGATACATGTTTTCTCGAATGATTCTGTCAAGGTTATTTTATCTTATTTTATTTTATTTGACAAAGAACGATAAGATTTCATTTCATCATGACACAGCAGCTTTTTCTTTTATTCTTTCTCGTCAAAACATATCAGTTTTGTATATTTGATTAACAATCAATTTCAATACAAATCATCATCAACTAACAAAAAAGAACATATCAAGAAAATGAGAGATTTTTTTCGAGAAAATATTCTAACGATGGAATTGAATAACCAATGGGACCATGGCCACTTTGATAGATAATCGTCTCTTCATTACAAACATAGAGTCGTTCAGGCCAACCACGAAATAAATGATTCGTATGATCATTCATCGTATCACAATAAACAGAAATATTTGTATCCGAAGTAAAATCTGCTAAATCGATCATTGTACGAGCAGCTTCTATTCGATCTTGAAGATGTTTATGATTAGCAATGAAACTGTACTGTGGTCCATCGAATTTCCATCCATCGGATGCGTGTGCTTCTCGAATGTAGATAATCACGAAATCAATGGGTGCGTTGATTTGTTGGTAGTGTTGTGCAAGTTTAACAAATGATTTTAAACTTGCGATAAACGGTGGTCATGTACAACTACCGAAATTAATTACTAGATATCGTCCTGTTTTGACGAGAGAACGAAGACTAATTGGTTTGAAATCAGTCAGAGAAATGATTTGAGCTGAATGAGGAATTGTTCGACCAGGTTCAGTTAGAGCACTTGGCAGTGTTCGAGATAGACGAAGACGTTCACGTTCTAAATTCCAATAGAATGTCCAAAATTGTAATCTCAATGCCGAACGAACGGCTAACGATGGTGGACACACTTCAGCCTAGAAGTTAGAAATTAAATTTCATTCTTGAATCGTTCCTTTGCGCTTTTATATACGTACAGTTAAAGCAGCTCCTTGAACAAATTGATTTGGCATTTGTTCATTGGATTTCTTTCGATCTTCTTCTGCTAATTTCTTTGCATTTCGAACGTAATTCTCTTCTTGACAAGTTATAACTATCCACAGACATCGTAATACCATCATCAATGGATTACATATCATTTGTTTGATTGTTAAACTTATTTCGATCACTTCATTTTTTAATCGAACGAAATATTCGTCCGTCATTTTGTTTTGTAAAAATCATAAAGAAATTCAATCTTATATATCATGAGTATAGTTTTATACGATAAGAATATTTATCTTGTGTCGATGCAAAAAAACACGATGACAATACATAGTGACTACTTTATTAGATTCTTTTCTCGACATGAGTCATGGGTTATTGCGAAACATATTATTGTAAATATAAAAGCAAGAGAACGGTCGTTGTTGTTATTACGCATATTTCAAAAAATTGGTAAAACAATGGCTGAAAAACAAATTTCATCGTTACAGAATCTCAATCGAACTGAACGTGCTTTTATCGCTGAAGATACACTCCAAAAATTAAACGATGGTGGGTATAATCCTTCGAAAAGATCGCGTATTGACTTTGCCGAAGATGTACAATTCAGTATTAATAATAGTATACTCTATACTGAAGATGAATCTATTGGAAATAAAAAAATTATTATTACTGCAGCAGCAGCAACAACAACAACTGATAATTTGTCAGATCCACAAATCGAATTTCGTAATTGTACAACATTGCAAGCAGCTTACGATTTAGTTGTTGAACAAGGTGAACAAAATGTTGGTGTATTAAATTTTGCATCTGCTAAAAATCCTGGCGGTGGTTTTCGAAAAGGGGCGAATGCACAAGAAGAATCATTAGCAAAATCATCATCATTATATCTCTGTCTAACTAAAGAAGAATTTCTCGATTCATTTTACGGTTATCATCGACGTGGAAAAGATGCTCTATATAGTCATCGAATGATCTATTCACCTCGAGTGACAATCTTCAAAGTATGAATACAATCGAAAAAGAAAACGATTTCTCTTTATTTTAATATTTAAAGGATGATAATGGTAAATTACTATCTGCTCCCTATCATGTTGGTATAGTGACAGCGGCTGCACCGAATGCAGGTGTTGCTCAAGATGAACAGGCAGCTCAAACTGAAATGAATGAGCGGGTTCGACGTGTTTTAAGTGTATTCGCAGTGAATCAACATGATACATTAGTCTTAGGTGCATTTGGCTGTGGTGTTTTTCGAAATGATCCAGTTTATGTTGCAGCTACATTTCGAAAACATTTACAATCGGAACAATTTCAAAATTCATTCAAACGCATTATTTTTGCCATTCTTGATCCTGACATGTGTGATACTTTCGAGAAAGTCTTTTCACGTACTATTGCGTTTATGCCTACGACTGCAACAAATTCTACTCATCAACGTGGAAATAAGTCACAACGGAGAGATAAAAATGCTCGTAAACAAGCTCATCTAACTAAATATCAAAATCATTATTATGATGAATAAATTAATTAGATAAGAAGTTTAAGAAAAAATGCGTAGCTCTGAAGTAAGACTGTGTGTTCATAATTATGTAATTGTAACAGCTGCAATTTCTGTTGTTGAGCAGCAGCCATAATTTGTCAAATAAAAACTGATTACATAGGTACCGCCAGGAACGGTTGAAAATGATTGTCGAATGACATCACATGAATCTTTACAACGGTCGTAATAATAATAACTCCCTCCGTGTGCATAATTAGTTCCGCTGTCCTTATATGCTTGGCCTTTATTGTAGCTACAACTACTACTAATTGTACTGTAGGTCCAACCAGTTAAATCATGACGAAAGTAGAATGCAAGTGTTGCACTTGTAGTGGTAGCAGTCCAATTGTACAAGTAACGGATATAATTGGGATACGACCATATATTTGTTGATGAACATAGTCCGAACAAATTTGAATTGGTGCTTTTAGTGAGAATATTTCGATTACTGTAAAATCAAATATGACGTATATGCTAGGAACTTACCAGGAGTTGTGATTGTAGTCGTGGATACTAAAACTAAAAAAGTTAATGAACCATGAAGAAAAGTGACAGATCACCTACACGTAGATGTTAAAGTCGAACTAATCGTTGACGAAATCGATGAAGTTGTACTGGTGATAGCGACCGTTGCTACTGCTGGAATAAATTAGAAAATAACAAAGATTTGAACAGATAAAATTCCTTATATATATTTCATACTTGTTGCAATTGTTGTGGCAACAGTTGTACTATCTACAAAGATAAGATTATTAGGATCGTTCAATCAAAGAAAAGAAAGTTTGCACACTTACATGTAGTTGAGATCGTATTTGTCGTATTCACATCTAATGAAAAAAAATTTTTTCGATTGTTCTTCTTGAAAATTTAATAAGAAATACTAGAAGATTTGTTTTGTTCTTTATTTTGAGTATATTTCAATCCCAAAACTATTCCCAACATAATGCCTGCACATAATACTCCCAAAGCTAATCCAACAACAAGTGCTGGTGGCTGCCATCGACAATGGCGACGCGTCATTTGTCTGCCCTTGGTTTGTTCTTCAATCTTTATACCATTTTCTCCAACTGTTGATGATTTCAACTGAGAATTCTTCGACTGATGATTGTCTTGATTTATATTATCATTGTTCGGAGATGCTGATGATAGCGAATCCCAGTCACTTTTACCTATTGGTCTTGGTGCAATAGCCTGTTCGAATCGAAAGAAAGTATATTTTAAAAAAATATAATGCAAAGGGAATCTTTGCCTTTTTCTCTTTTATTAATGATAGTGCGAGATGATGACCTACTAATGTGTCTTAGGCAACAACAAAAAAAAATCTTACAAAATCAGCACCTCGACAAAAATAATAAGAAAAACGCTTTTATGGCATTATTCTCTGTAACACACAGATAATTCAAAATTTCAAATTACAAATAACGCGTGATTAAAGGAATATGTCAAAGAAAAATAAAGTTTTATAAAGTTAATATCGTTGAAATTTTTGTATCCGATGATTGAGGGTATCGGCTACATATAAATTACGATTACTGTCGAGTGCAACCGCATAGGGACCTTTGAGCAAAGTAGAATTGCTGCCTTGAACACTAGACACACCTGCAATGGTTATGCCAGTTGATTGACCAGACAAAAAAAGTTATATCCGATGATTACCTGCGTCCGCTACATATATATTGCTGAATGCATCGAGTGTTAGTCCACAAGGACTGAAGAATTGTGTTGATAAACTACCAGACAATCCAGTAGTACCAGCAATGAGCGTCCAACTACTATCTCCTAACACCCAACGAACGATAGTGTGAGCACCAGTATTAGCAATTATTAGACTAGTTGATGATGAATCAAAATAAACTGCTCGAGGAGATGATAACTGTGTAGGGCCATATCCATTGGTACCATCTCCAGCAACAATGGTAGATACCTTAGTATCTATTTTATAGCTACGAATACGATAAGCAGAAGACTCTGCTATGTAAAGTGTGTTCGAACTTGGATCATATCCCATACCCCAAGGAGAACTTAGTCCTGAAACATAAATACAAAAATTATTGAGTTATTTTTATTTAGGTCAGATATCGAAATAGTGTGAAAGAAATATCTATATTACTCATGATGTATTACCTGTAGTGATGGTTGTTCCATTAGGTGCGCTGGGAGACCAAAATTGAATTCGATTATTGTATGTATCAGCTACATAAATATTATTACTTGAGTCGAGAAGAATACTGCTAGGATAATATAGATTGACTGGTAAAGACCCGTATGCTCCACTTATACCAGCCACTGTTGTCCCGCTTGTGGCATCCTTTAGATATTTTTGTATTCGATGATTGTTCCTATCACAGATATAAAGTGAACCGATCGCATCTAGTGCCAAATGAGAAGGAGAGCTTAATTGATTTGAGGCTGAGCCTGGTATTCCTGAAATACCAGCAACAGTAATACCGGTCGTATTCCAACGAAACAGATAACTGGTAGCTATTAAAGAGAAGAAAAATCTGTGGATAAATTCGAATTAACAACTATTTACTTGTTGTAGTAGTTGTCACTACTGTTGTTGTGTTCATCAAAATAAGACTATAAACACTCATTCCTAGTGCTGCTGCAATAGATAAACCCATCATGGCAAGAACAATAGTTAATCCTTTTCCATGACCAGTTTTACTACCAATCGGATCGACTGGTAAGGATTTCTCAGGTTTATGTTGGACTCCAGTGTTATAGACCATATTTCTACTTTATGAAATTAAGATTGCGTTATTTACTCCAAGTATGCATTCACTTACTTCGAAAGTGCATCTTGTGATAATGCTGTATTATCATAGGCAAATGGATAAACAGTCCATGATTGTATCAATGGATTTTTTATTGATGGATTAAGTGTCTCATGATCCGATAAACGGGTCGACACTTCCGATTGTTGTGGTTGTTGATGATGATGAGAAGTCGGCATTATTTTAATATTATTGAGATTTTTAGTGTGTAATTTCTTTTTAATATAATAATATTACGTTTGTATGTCGTTGTAATCGTGTTTCTCTTGGAGCAACTGTAACATGACCTTTTCGAATACTATCCATTGAATCCAAAAATCAACTATTTTTTGTAGTATAATTTATAGAAAAAATGCGATCAAACTAAAGTAGTACCTTCTCTTTATAGTTGCGTTAATTTCATCTTCTCCTACGATCGAATTATCGGGAATGAAACCTTGATTATTATGAAATATTTTGAGATACAATTAATTTTCGAAGTGGCAATTTTTGATTAATCATACACACTATTGATGGCAAAAAAAATAATAAGGTCAAATTTCAACTTTTAATAAGTATTCGAGAAAGGAAGCTGTTTAAAAAGCGCAATTGATTCTTGGCATCATTGTTTATATTCATTTTCTTTCCTTTGCAGTTGAAAGAATTTTGTAGATGCAACAGAGTGCACACTAGTTCATTCTATTTGGCATGTCGAAATAATTAATTAGCGACTGTTGGGAAATGAAAATAAAAATGAATTTATTTCAGTGACAAACATTTTCAAATTGACATAGTTATAGTTTCTTTTTCATTGTTTCGATACTGTCTTTTAAACTTGAAATATGTGGATGATTTGTAGGTAGTGAACGTTGTAGAATATTCAGCGAATGTTCGAAGTAATCGAGTGCCTTTTTGTAGTCGCCGATATTTCTATAAACCCAAGCGATGTTGTTATATGAAATGGCTAAGTCGGAATGATTCGCAGGAAGAGTTTGTTTCGATATTTCAAGATCTTTTTCGTAATATTCAAGTGCTTTCGAATATTTATGCATTTGGTTATACATCAATCCGATGTTGTTATACGAAGTGGCCAATGAAGAATGATTTGGTGGTAGAGTTTGCTGCTTGATTTCAAGTGATTTTTCAAAATATGCAAGTGCATTTGAATAGTCACCCACACTTTTATATAAACATCCGATGCTATTGTATGAAACAGCCAAATCAGGATGATTGACAGGAAGAATTTTTGTTCGAATTTCAAGTGATTTTTGACAATATTCAAGTGCTTTCGCAGATTCGCCCATATATCCATAAACACTTCCAATGTTATTATATAAAGTAGCTAATTCGGGATGATTAGCAGGTAGAGTTTTTTCCATAATTTCTAGTGATTTCTCAAAATATTCAAGTGCTTTTGGATAATCGCCCAGCTTGTCATATATACTTCCAATATTATTATACGAATTCGATAACGAAGGATGATTGTCAAAAAGAGTTTTTTCATAGTATTCAAGTGCTTTTGAATATTCACCCATGTTGCGACATACACTTCCGATATTGCTGTGTAAAGTAGCTAACTCGAGATGGTTTGCTGGCAATGTTTTTCTGTAGATTTTCAATGATTTTTCATAATATTCAAGTGCTTCGGTATATTTTCCTTGATCATCATTAATCCAGCCCAATTGATGAAATATATGTGCTATTTCATTTTGATCATTTGTTTGTTTTAATAGGACTCCATATAATTCTTCTGCTTTGTCGAATTTGGCTAATTTTATCAGTAATTTACCGAGACGATGCCATGCTTTGTGATTCGAAGAAATTTGTTTTTGAATATGTTCAGCTAGTTGACGTAATTCGGGATCATTATCATCAGTCAACGATAGTTCTACTTCCCAAATTAAAGTCGAACCTGGAAGTTGTTTCATTTGTCCAATACGAAACACAGAATGCATTGAGAAAAGAATTTCTTCTTCACCACCAATAGCACTAATTTTGTCGACATTAGCATATGGCGTACTTTGAATCGATGGATCGATATGCATCACAAACAGTACAGAAACTAAATTACTTTTACCAGAACTACTATTAATGAATCCTAGGGATACATTTCGATTTTTGCTTGTTGATAAGAAATTATTAAAAGCTAATAAACCGCCTTGATTTTGTTTTATTTGATTGAAATCTGTTAAAGATAAATTTTGACCACGATAAACGATGAATGAATTTAAAGACGTATGACCACTGAATTGATCCCTATGATGATCAGCTAGATTCTTATGTAAATCACAAATAAAAAATCCCATTCGAATGATGATATCAGTATCCATGAGACGAAGAGCTCTATTGAGCATTGAATAGAGAAAAGTCTCGCATGTGTACCACCAAATTGGCTGATGATCACGATATTCTTTTTCAATGTTATCTACATTTCGAAGTTCAAACGAATTATCGGCAAATTGAATGCGAGAATAGTTTAAAAAGTCAGTGATATGCCTTTGGTTGAAATTGATAGTAAGTAGAATTTCCTTGAGTATTTGTGTGTACATAAATGAACAATCGAGAATGTCCTTATTGAGAGCATTAGCAGGTGTGTTGTCAGTTGTAGCAAAACTAATTGAAACTGCATTGTGATCGCTGTCTCGTGTGGCTTGTTTAAGTGCTTGACGTATTGGTTCGATGTTCGTGTAGATACCCTTGACTTTCGACCATTCTTTTGCCCATTTTTCATGTTGTGTCGTCTTATTTCGACAGAGAATATAAATGGCATTAATTTGTTTTTTGTCATCAATAATTGGTACAATTCTTTCTCCGAATGCACCTGAACAGATCACGAAGACAGTCTCGTCTTGAATTTTGTTAATAAAGTTAATACATTCATCTGCATCAATGAATGTTTTAATAGTGTTTATGATTTGTCGTAATATTTTTATAGAGTTGCGAAAGTCATCATCATTTTCATTGATACTTTCGTCTAACCAAATAAGTTGAAAATTTTGAATAATACGAGATGTATGTTCTCGGCATCGACTGTTATTTGAGTTTCCCATTAGTTTGATTTTGACATAATGTATAATGAAAATAATAAAAAATGTGCGTGCTGGTGTTGAATGTCTTGACAACACCGACGATAGAACAGAAAGAAAGCAAAAAAAATGTCGAAAACTGACTTGAATGATTCAAATACTTTTTTTTTCTTCCTGTCGTTTACAATTGCGTTTATAATAACAAAGATTTGAACCGATGAAATTTCTTGTGTTCTTTATTTTGAGTCTATTTCAATCATAAAATTATTCCCAAAAACATGATGTAAAATATATATATGAAATATTTCTACTATGAAAATATAAAGCAAATCTTTGCATTTTTCTGTTTTATCAATAACACTGCAAGATGATGACCTACGAATGTGTCTTAAACAACAAAAAAATCTTATTAAATCAGTACCTCCATAAAAATAAATGAAAAACGCTTTTATGACATTCCTCTCTGCAACATACGGATAACTAAAAAATTCAAACTGTAAATAAAATAATGCGTGATTAAAGAAATATGTCAAAGAAAAATAAAGTTTTATAAAGTTAATATCGTTGAAATTTTTGTATCCGATGATTGTTGGTATCGGCTACATATAAATTACGATTACTGTCGAGTGCAACCGCATAGGGATTTCTAAGCAAAGTAGAATTGTTGCCTTGAACACTAGACACACCTGCAATGGTTATGCCAGTTGATTGACCGGACAAAAAAAGTTGTATCCGATTATTATTCATATCAGCTACATATATATTGCTGAATGCATCAAGTGTTACTCCATAAGGAGAGTTGAGTTGCGTTGATAAACTACCAGATGATCCAATAGTACCAGCAATGAGCGTCCAACTACTATCTCCTAACACCCAACGAACGATAGTGTGAGCACCAGTATTAGCAATTATTAGACTAGTTGATGATGAATCAAAATAAACTGCTCGAGGAGATGATAACTGTGTAGGGCCATATCCATTGGTACCATCTCCAGCAACAATGGTAGATACCTTAGTATCTATTTTATAGCTACGAATACGATAAGCAGAAGACTCTGCTATGTAAAGTGTGTTCGAACTTGGATCATATCCCATACCCCAAGGAGAACTTAGTCCTGAAACATAAATACAAAAATTATTGAGTTATTTTTATTTAGGTCAGATATCGAAATAGTGTGAAAGAAATATCTATATTACTCATGATGTATTACCTGTAGTGATGGTTGTTCCATTAGGTGCGCTGGGAGACCAAAATTGAATTCGATTATTGTATGTATCAGCTACATAAATATTATTACTTGAGTCGAGAAGAATACTGCTAGGATAATATAGATTGACTGGTAAAGACCCGTATGCTCCACTTATACCAGCCACTGTTGTCCCGCTTGTGGCATCCTTTAGATATTTTTGTATTCGATGATTGTTCCTATCACAGATATAAAGTGAACCGATCGCATCTAGTGCCAAATGAGAAGGAGAGCTTAATTGATTTGAGGCTGAGCCTGGTATTCCTGAAATACCAGCAACAGTAATACCGGTCGTATTCCAACGAAACAGATAACTGGTAGCTATTAAAGAGAAGAAAAATCTGTGGATAAATTCGAATTAACAACTATTTACTTGTTGTAGTAGTTGTCACTACTGTTGTTGTGTTCATCAAAATAAGACTATAAACACTCATTCCTAGTGCTGCTGCAATAGATAAACCCATCATGGCAAGAACAATAGTTAATCCTTTTCCATGACCAGTTTTACTACCAATCGGATCGACTGGTAAGGATTTCTCAGGTTTATGTTGGACTCCAGTGTTATAGACCATATTTCTACTTCATGAAATTAAGATTGCGTTATTTATTCCAAGTGTGCATTCACTTACTTCGAAAGTGCATCTGGTGATAATGTTGTATTATCATACGCAAATGGATAAACAGTCCACGGTTGAATCAATGGATTTTTTATTGATGGATTAAGTGTTTCATGATCCGATAAACGGGTCAATACTTCCAACTGTTGTGGTTGTTGTTGATGATGACGAGACGTCGGTGTTATCTTAATATTATTGAGATTTTTAGTGTGTAATTTCTTTTTAATATAATAATATTACTTTTGTATATCGTTGCAATCGTGTTTCTCTTGGAGCAACTGTAACATGACCATTTCGATTATTATCCATTGAATCCAAAAATCAACTATTTTTGTGTAGTATAATTTATAAAAAAAAATGCAGTCAAACTAAAGTAACAGCTTCCTTTTATAGTTTCCTTAATGTCTTCTTGCCCTACGATAAAATCATCGCGAATGAAACCTTGATTATTATGAAATATTTTGAGACACAATTAATTTTCGAAGTGGCAATTTTTGATTAATCATACATAGTATTGATGAAAAAAAAACTATAAGGTCAAATCTCAACTTTTAATGAGGATTGAAGAAAGAAAGCTGTTTAAAAACGCAATTGATCCTTGAAATCAAATTTCTCTGAATCTGAGCCATTGTTTATAGTCGTTTTTTTTCGTTTACAGTTAAAACAATTTTGTAAATGTAACAGCGCGCACACGTTTTCTTTATTCTTTCATCGAAAATGGGAGGTGCTCTGAATGCTCTACAACAGCATGCAAATACGCGTCGTAACCAAGAATATGAAATCGAAGAAAATCTCACAAAAATTGAAAAACAATCGGATGAATGTAGTCAATTCTATTTGGCATGTCGAAATAATCAATTAGCGACTGTGGAAAAATTACTAAAGAGTCTTTCTCAAGATGAAATCGATCGTGTAGAACCAAACGGAAGTACGGCTTTACATGCTGCTTGTTTCTATGGTAATTATGACATTGTTGAGTTATTATTAAAGAAAGGTGCTGATCGAGCTATTTTTAATATTCACAATTGTTTGCCATTTGACGAAGCAAAAACTGATAAAATCAAAGAACTATTCTTTCGAATTTCACAAAGTAATCGTCTTGTTTCGAATACCGGCAATTATGAATGGGATTTAATTGATGATGAAGCTCATGATAATGCTCAACAAGAAAGATTCCAAATAAAATCAATTTTTGACAACGCTACTGGCACGACTCCGATTGAGAAAATGTTTGAGAAAATCGAAAAGAATTATATTCAAAGTTTAAAACAATTTCAAGGCATTGAAAATATTCAACGATTTTTTAAAAATGCAAGAAATGATTTAGATCCAATTTGGATTGTTAAAGCATACACAGCTGAAACAGATTTTTATAAAATTCTCAATCAAGATCTCGCTGGAGGAGAAGGAAAATATCACAATGAACGAAAATATATCATTGCTTTGCTTAGACATCATCCAGCATTAGAAAAACTTAATTTTATTGGTTTGTCTTATCGAATTTTAGAAGTTAGTTATCATGATTTAGCTAAATATCAACCGAATTCAATTTTAATGACGAAAACATTTGTTTCTTCTTCGATCGATCGAAAACTTGCAGAATTATTCTTATATCGAAAAGCTCAATCTCAGGAGACGCCTAAAACACGAAAACTTGCTAATGGAGCACCAATTAAATCGTGGCTTATGTGTGTTTATAAAATAAAACATCGCCGAACTGCTTTACATATTGAAAATTATTCTCAATATGCAAATGAAGGCGAAATTTTAATTATGCCTTTTGCTGTTTTCCAAGTTAAATCAGTACGACAAGTTCCATCGTCAACGTTACCAAAAGATTCGTCAATGACTGAAATTCAATTGGAAGAAATTTAATCTGTAAACTCGAACTTCTTTGATTCCTATAAACGTATAATAACCAGTGCACTCTATCGATCAGTTGATTTATTCGCTGAATTTTTTTCTGTATTGACTGTATAGTTATTATAATTCTTTTACAAGGTTATTTCGCAATGAGTAATTTCACCGTTGAACTAGAAACAGACTCTGATAATAATATTATTGGTGGACAGCCAAACGATGATTTGCGTACAGGTTTAAATAATTTTAATAAACCTAAAAATTGGAAAGACGAATATTCACCAATTACTGATGCTAAAGTTGCACCATTGTCATTGTCACTGGATAAAGAAAAACAAAAGCCGATTTGGTTACTAGCTGAGATTTATCCGCGTCATCTTGGCGAAGGAGAACATACATCAGAGAATTCTGCACTAGCTGCCGAAATTCGATCTCGTGGTATACCAGGTGATGATTGTGGTCACATTATTGCTCGTTTGTTAGGTGGGAAAATGGTTGACTTTAATTTATTTCCACAGAATCCAGATGTTAATCGAGGACGGAAAGGTTTGACTGATCAATGGAGAACGAAAGTAGAACGTTCGATTGAAATATGGCTTACGAACTCATCCCTTCGTAATCCTAGGGTCGAATTTGAAATTCGTTTTTCTTACAACGATCAACAATATCCGAACAGACCCGATCATGGAAAATATTTAATTAAGTTCAAATGTGATGGTAGCGAACAAAACAAATCAGGACATACTACAAAAGGGAAACTCTCAATGCCATTATATAAAGAATTGAAAGATATTCTAATGAATCCGATAGTAAGTGGAGGAGCATCTGCATCTGCAACCAATGATGAGCCAATGACTCCAGCACAAGCATCAAAATTTCACGAATTAAGCATTGAACAATTTCATGATTTTGTTGTTTCAATGCTCGATGAATGTAGAAGCTCGCAACAACAAAATGACAAACACACACAATCTTCTCCTAGACTCACTTTACTCGCATCCAAATAGAATAGTCCCACTTCAATATCAATGAGAAACATTCACAACCTTTTTTTTCTCTATTATCAATAAAAAAACACGCATGACTGATTTTGTTTACATAAACGAACGCCTATACTTAAATATTTTCTTTTTGCATTCGTAATCACTTGAATCGAATACAATGACTGACACGAATAGTTTAGTTGATCCAACAACGGGACAAAAATATCCAGTTGGTGGTTGTATTGTTAGCGATAAACCATCAGATGCACCAAAATATGGAGCTATGCGTAAAGTTGCAAGTAGTGCATTACCTCCAGCAGTTGATTTAAGACAATTTATGACACCGATCGAACAACAGCAAAGTTCAAATTCTTGGTTAAATTTCGATTGATTTTTATTCTAAGAAACAATTTTCTTTTGTCGCCAATGTTTAGTGTTGGAAATGCATTAGCTGGCGCCTACGAATTTCTCATCATGAAAAACAGTCGAAAACATGTCGATGTCAGTCGTCTGTTTATCTACTACAATAGTCGTTTAATCGATGGAATGCAACCTCATGCTATGCGAGATGGAGGTACACAAATAAATAGTGCAGTTAAAGGTTTAGCACATTATGGTTGTTGTAAAGAAAACATATTTCCATTTAATCTGTCGTATATTAATAGTCAACCTCCTTCACATTGTTATGATGAAGCGAAGAACTATCGAATTACTCAATCGATGAGTATTGATGTGAATTTAGATGAAATGAAAGCTTGTTTAGCTGAAGGATATCCATTCGTATTTGGTCTTGAGTTATTTCAATCATTTATGAATGCTGGATCGAATCATGGACGTGTTCAAACTCCTCATCCATACGAACAACAAGCTGCACAACATGGTTGGCATGCGATGTTAGCTGTTGGCTATAATGATCCGTCGAAATGTTTTATTGTTCGAAATTCTTGGGGACCAAATTGGGTATGATATTCTCTTGAAAAGTCGAATTTAAAAATAAAATCTAATGATTTTACTAGGGCGATCAAGGATATTGTTATATTCCTTATGATTATATGACAAATCGGCAACGATGTCGTGATCTTCATGCAATAAAAGTAGTGACAAGTTCACAACAAGTTGACAGACAGCAACATTTATTCGATAATCGATATGTTTGGAATGATCAAAATCGACATAACAATATTATTCCACATAATTATCCTCACCAATATTTCCCACCGGAATTCTTTTGGCAATACAATGATTTATTTAATTATTATCAACAATTGTATCACAATGGGCAGGTAGTGCCGTTTGTTTGGACGATGGGTTCATCGGAAGATTCAAATAAAAAATTCATCCTTTGGATTGACACAAAGGATGGAGGCAATGATTTGATAGCAACGAAACTGTCGTCGGAAAAGTCAATTGAAATCGAATTTTGTGAAACAATGCAAAAGGCCGAAGATTATCTTTTAGAAAATAAGGACTCGCTTGAAGCTCGAGAAAGTTATCAAATTATATCACGAGGTTTCTACAAAGATGAAAACAAAAATCCGTTGAATTTACTGGATTTTCTATCGGCAAAACGAATGCATAAGGCTCAAGTATTCGTGTTTACTCAAGATCGAGAAGGCGTAGAACAGCATTTAGAAAAACAGGCACCATCATTTCATATTAGTGATTGGAAAGAAAAATTAATCATTTGCGAAGATCCAGATGAATTGATCGGAAAACTTTAATAACCTTTTTTTATTGAAATAATAAAATTAGACACAAACTCGTTTTATATGATACATAAAAACGAAGGTTATATATCGGTTTTTTTCTCGAATGTGTGCATTCGACCGCATCATTGATTTTGTTTATGTATATTTCTTTTTTCGATACTCATATTTACGATAATTCACTTAAATGGCGAGTGTTAATAGTTTGGTCGATCCAGTAACAGGACGAAAATATCCAGTTGGTGGTTGTATAATCAGTGATAAACCTTCTGATGCACCAAAATATGGAGCGATGCGAACTCTTAAGAATAGCCAACTACCTCCGGCAGTTGATTTACGACAATTTACGACACCGATCGAAGATCAACAAAGTTCAAATTCTTGGTTAAATTTCGATTGATTTTCATTCTAAGAAACAATTTTTTTATTATTATTAACTTTTAGTGTTGGAAATGCATTAGCTGGTGCCTATGAATTCCTCATCATGAGAAACAGTCGAAAACATGTCGATGTCAGTCGTCTGTTTATCTATTACAATAGTCGTTTAATCGATGGAATGCAACCTCATGCTATGCGAGATGGAGGTACACAAATAAATAGTGCAGTTAAAGGTTTAGCACATTATGGTTGTTGTAAAGAAAACATATTTCCATTTAATATGTCGTATATTAATAGTCAGCCACCTAAACAATGTTATAATAAAGCGAAAAACTTTCGAATTGCTCAATCAATGAGTATTGATGTGAATTTAGATGAAATGAAAGCTTGTTTAGCTGATGGATATCCATTTGTATTTGGTCTTGAATTGTGTCAATCATTTATGAATGCTGGATCGAATTATGGACGTGTTCAAACACCTAGTCCATACGAACAACAAGCTGCACAACATGGTTGGCATGCGATGTTAGCTGTTGGCTATAGTGATCCGTCGAAATGTTTTATTGTTCGAAATTCTTGGGGACCGAATTGGGTATGATATTCTCTTGAAAAGTCGAATTTAAAAATAAAATCTAATTATTTACAAGGGCGACAAAGGAAATTGTTATATTCCCTATGATTATATGACAAATCGGCAACGATGTCGTGATCTTCATGCAATAAAAGTAGTTACACAAGAACCTCCTCGTGGTATAGACGGAAATGTCAATAATCAATATGTTTGGAATATACATACAAACGTTGATAATGCAATTCCGAAAAATTATCCTTATCAATATTTTCCACCGGAATTCTTTTGGCAATATCAGAATTTATTTAACTATTATAAACATTTGTATTACAATGGACAAGTAGTGCCATTTGTTTTTAAGAACGGTCCATCTCCATCGGAAAATGCGGCTAAACCAGAAAAAATAACCGATTCAAAGAAAAAAATCGTTCTTTGGATCGATACAAACCATGTAGGAAATAAGTTTATAGCAGATAAACTATCTTCTGATAAATCTATTCAAATTGAATTTCGTGATACGATGAAAAAAGCCGAAGAGTATCTCGAAACCAACAAACAGCTTCTTCAATCATTACCAAGTTTTCAAATTATATCACGAGGTTTCTACAAGGATGAAAACAAAAATCCATTAGATTTATGGGAATTTATATTATCGAAACGATTTCATAATGCTGTAATATTTGTATACACTCAAGATAAAAAAGGCGTTGAATGGCATTTAGAAAAGCAAGCTTCCACATTGCATATTAGTGATTGGAGGAAGAATATAACTGTTTGTGAAGATGGGAGCGATTTAATACAGAAAATGACTCGTAACTGAGAGGTGGGAAATATTGTTTTTCGTTTTGTTTACACGATAATACGCATCGGTGATTTTTTTTCTATATAAAATCCAACATAATAAACATTTTTTTTGTGTATATTCGTATTCATTGGAGTCGACTAAAATGTCCCGTAATAGTTATATTTTGAGTTCAAAACAAGGTCGAAGATATCAACTCGGTGGTTGTATAATAAGTGATAAACCATCCGATGCATCGAAATACGGAGCTGTACGAACTGTTGCTTCTAAAGATTTACCTCCAGTAGTTGATTTAAGAGCATTAATGACACCAGTCGAAGAACAACTCGAGACATTAGCTTGGTATAAGATTCGATTTGATTTTATTCTAAGAAAAAAAAAATTGTTTTGCCATTATTTTAGCGTTCCAAATGCATTAGCTGGTGCATATGAGTTTTTAATAATGAAAGACACGAGAAAACATATTGATGTTAGTCGTTTATTTATTTATTATAATGCTCGTAGAATTGGTGGATTGCAAGATTATAATATGCAAGATACAGGAACTCAAATAAAAAATGGAATTGAAAGTTTAGTCGTGTTCGGTTGTTGTAAAGAAAGTCTACTTCCGTATAAAATCGAACTGATTAATCAAGTACCATCGAAAGAGTGTTATGAAGACGCAAAACATTATCGAATAGCTTCATCAATGAGTATTGACGTGAAGTTAGACGAAATGAAGGCTTGTTTAGCTGAAGGATTTCCATTTATATTCGGTCTTGAATTATTTCAATCGTTTGAGAATGCTGAAACGAATGGTGGACATGTGCCGATGCCTGAGAATAACGAACAAGAAGCTGCTTCACATCGTTTTCATGCGATGCTAGCTGTTGGCTATATTGAACCATGGAAATGTTTTATTGTTCGAAACTCTTGGGGACCAGATTGGGTATGAATAATTTGTGAAAAATCTATTTAAGAATTTTTGTTCGTAGGGTGATAAAGGATATTGTTATATTCCGTATGATTACATGACAAATACGAAACAATGTCAAGATCTTCATGCTATAAAAACAGTTACACGTGCACCTGCTCGTGACTCTCAGCCACATTTTGATTCTGATTTATTGTGGAAATGGAATAATATGTTTGATTTTGCGAATAAATTTCAGCAAAATGGTCCCGAAGTAGCATCGGTTTGGAAAAAGATTATTGCACAGGATTCATGGGAAAAACTTATTCTTTGGATTGATACAAATCATGATGGAAATAATTTCATTGCTGGAAAATTATCGTCGGATCCATCCGTTCAAATCGAATTTTGTGAAACAATGAAAAAAGCAGAAGATTTTCTTTCAAAAAACAAAAATTCCCTTCGATCATTGCCGAAATTTCAAATTATATCGCGAGGTTTCTACAAAGATGAAAAGAAGAATCCATTGGATGTGTTAGCATTTTTAATAACAAAACGAATTTATAATGTTCAAGTATTCGTATTTACTCAAGATAAAGAAGGCGTCGAATATCATTTAGAAAAACAAGCATCCACTGTTCATATTAACGATTGGAAAGAACGATTAATCATTTGCGAAGATCCAAATGAATTAATGGAAAAAATCAAACAATCATTTCATAAGCAAAACTAAACTCTGTGTTTTTTTTCCATGACGTAAACAATAAATTTTTATCCCTATTGAAGGCCATATTTTGTTTTCGTCTAATGACGCCTAAGGAAAAAATCCAAATAGGCGCACGTATGTGGTAGAACGCATGACTGGCTGTATCTATATAAACAAAAAAGTAAATCATAGTCGATATATTCTTTTTAACGAAATGTCCGATAGAAAATATCTTGTTGATCCAAAAACTAAACGAAAATATCCAATTGGCGGTTGTTTAATTAGTGGTAAACCATCAGATGGACCGAAATTTGGAGCCATACGAGTTCTTGGTGCGAAAGATTTACCTCCTGGAGTTGATTTAAGAGCATTGATGACACCAATCGAACAACAATTGGACACTTATGCTTGGTAAGATTTTGTTTCGATTTTCACAACAACAATACTTTCGTTTATAGTACCGGAAATGCATTAGCTGGTGCCTATGAGTTTCTCATCATGAAAAACAGTAAAAAACATGTCGATGTCAGTCGTCTGTTTATCTACTACAATAGTCGTTTAATCGATGGCCTCAAAGATTATAATATGCAAGACAGAGGAAGTTACATCTCTAGTGGAATTAAAGCTTTGGCATTATATGGTTGTTGTAAAGAAGATATTTTCCCTTATAGAACAGACTTGATTAATCGACGTCCACCCAAAGAATGCTATGATCAAGCGAAGAACTATCGAATTGCTCAGTCGATGAGTGTTGAAGTGACTTTAGATGAAATGAAAGCTTGTTTAGCTCAAGGATATCCATTCGCATTTGGCCTTGAATTGTGCCAATCATTTATGGACGCTGGATCGAATTATGGACGTGTTCGAACACCTAGTCCATACGAACAACAAGCTGCACAACATGGTTGGCATGCGATGTTAGCTGTTGGCTATAGTGATCCGTCAGGGTGTTTTATTGTTCGAAATTCTTGGGGAGCAGATTGGGTATGATTATCTTGAAAGGTCAAATATAAAAATATTTTTGACTTTTTTTTGCTAGGGTGAAGATGGATATTGTTATATTCCTTATGAGTATATGGCAAATCCAAAACGTTGCCAAGATTTACATAGTATAAGAGCAGTTACGGGTGAATCTCACTCTGAGCCCGATAGAAAGATTAACAATCCATTTGATTGGAATTCTGAGAAAAAAAATGTTGATAATGTTCCACCGGATTACCCTTATCCAGATTTTCATTATAAATACTTTTGGCAATATCATAATGTGTTTAATTATTTTAATGCACTCTTTCACAATGGACATGTTATACCGTTTGTTTGGGGGATGATGGGTGAAGGAGAACAACCGAATTCATCGAGCAAACTTGTTGTTTATATTGATCAAAAACATGAGGGAATGATTTGGGTGAAAAAAGAAATTCTATCTTACGATAAATCCATCCGATTTGAATCGTGTGAGACAATGAAAAAAGCAGAAGATTTTCTTTCCAAAAACAAGAATTCATTTCGATCTCTATCTCATTTTCAAATTATAACCAGAGGCTTCTACAAGGATGAAAACAAGAATGCATTAAATTTGTTAGATTTTTTAATCACAAACCGAATTACTAATGCTCAAGTATTCGTATATACTCAGCATATACAAGGTGTGGAACAATATTTCGAAAACCAAGCGGCATCATTTCATTTGCCTGATTGGAGACGAAAATTAATTATCGTCGATGATGCGGAAGAATTAGTTGAAAATATGAAAAAATTGTTTGAAAAAAAATAAAATAAATGCAACATAATACGATGTTTTTCTCTTATAATTTCTAACGAGCACAGAACACACGTGGAGTCGTTTTTTTTTTCTATATAAGCAAACGTTTTTTTTTGCCTTGTCATCATTACAAAAATAGTGATGACAGCTCAAACCAAACTGATTATTATAACAACGGATGAAAATCTCATTCAACAATTTGTAACCAGCAAAAATGAAAAAACACAAATTATCGATTTGCCCGTTGTTGTTCGTAGAATTCACTTGTCTTTTGTTTTTATCACTAATTGATTTTTTTTTGTTTTATGTAAAGAATTCAACTAAACAACGACGAAAATCAAGCAATATGATTTGTGCGATCTGTGGTGATAAAGCTATTGGATATAATTATGATGCATTGACATGTGGTTCATGTCGAGCTTTCTTTCGTCGAAATGCATTTAAAGATCTCAGTAGTCTTCGATGTCTATCACGTCAAGGTCAATGTCAATCATTTGCACATGATACACGTCGAAAATGTCCGAAATGTCGATTAGAACGATGCTTTACTGTTGGCATGAGAAAAGACTTTATGACACAAGAACTACCAATCGCATTGAATGAAATCGTTGTCAATGGAAATTGGTCAATTGCTGAAAATATTCGATCGATATTTGTCGCAACATTTCAACGTAATCAATCAAAACAATCGACTTATTTCGATTGTTCAGATAATATATCAATTCTCATCAATTGGTCGTATATTGTTCATGAAAGTGCACTTCGTTTCGTAGATTTCTTTCGTAAAATCATTGAATTCGAAGAATTAAATAGCAATGATCGTTTTATTTTAATTAAATATAATCTATTTCCAATTTATCCGATATTAAAAGGTTTTTATTATGATTATAATCAAAATGGTTTCGATACATCGTTGAATCAAGACGAATGTGCAAAACGGCATCGATTTTTTTCGATTTGTTTCGGTTCCGAAGATAATCTTCAAGCGTTCATTGATGTTGTACGTTTATTCGTTGAAATCACTGAACAAGATTCAACAATCATATCACTATGTCTTGTGATTTTCACGTTCTATCAAGGTCTATCCATGAATGACAATGAACCAATATTAAACGACACACTCAAAGTTAATCGAGCTCAATCGTATTATGTAAATATACTTTGGAATTATATGATCAATAAATGGGGTGAAATCGAAAGTCAAAAACGTTTTAGTCAACTAATTTTAGTTCTATTTCGAACACAAACAACATCGAAAAGATTACAAGAATTCTTCTGCAATCAAATTCGAACATCAAATACGATAGATAAAATTGCACCATTGATGCAAACCGTTCTACAGATTTCGTAATAAAAAAAACTATTTTGTTTTTGTACACTATAATTTCAATACAAAGGTGCTCGTTTTTCAACGAGATATTTTGCAAATATGAGTACTAATGCTAGAAAACAGACGCCAGCAAAGATGATAAACAAACCACCGAGTCCTTCCATACCGATCGATGTAAATCCATCGGCTGAATCCGAAACTGTCTTCGTTTGAAACCATTTTCTTTTTAAATCATCTAGAACACCGGATTCTCTCAATGCTAATATATGAACATCTAAATCTTGCGCATACAACCAATTCTTAGGTGTAAGTATGCCGTATGAACTCTTATCATAGCATTCACCAACTAAAGTTAAATTGAAATAAACATTATTGACCATATATTCAGCAACACCAATATCAAGAAGGGCAACATCGATTTCATTGTTTAATAAAAAACCGTATGTTACTTGTCGAGATCTCAATGGATAATAATCTCGAATACCTGCTGAAATTTCACGTAAATAAAAATCTTCGATCGCTGTATCGACACGTATGCCAATACGATCGTGTCGAATAAGTCCACGTTTGATATCATCAATACCCGAAATAATATGTTTCGGTTTTAATCTCGTTAATTCAGATGCTAAATTAGCTGTATAAGCTTGTACTAAAATAATACATAGAACATGTAAACCAATAGTTATTAAACGACCAGCTGTTGTTCGAATACGAAAATCAACACCGGCACCCAAAAAATGACCGAATACATACCATACGCTTTTTGCACAGACAACTTTTCGTGATTCACGTCGAAGTATTTCGTTATTACTTCGTTCGACTAAACATAATAGACAACTAGCGAAATAAATCGTAAATAAAATTGATATCCAAAGATCACGTGAAAATGGTTTAACAAATAGAAATAAATCAAAACGAACTGCATCTGTTTTTCTTGTTATTATACGTAAACAATTGTCAAATATTGGATTAGAAAAACTAACTATTTCTCGTCGTCCTTTTGTTATTGTTACATCACCAATAATTATATCATAATGACCGTTTTCAATTAATTCTACTAAGGAACCATAGCTCTGATTTTTATCCATTGTAATCGTTTGAATTATTGGAATGAATTTCATTCGTTCTCGTAAACGTTCAATTACTTCCGGCATATAACCGATTAAAGTTTCAGTTTGAACAGATGTATAAGGAAATGATTCAACGATTCCAATTCGTAATTTAACACCTTCCAATTTCGCAATACCATTCGGAGGTTTGAACGAACCACCTGGCCAAACGATAACATTGCCACCGGAATATTCTTGCCAACCGTATTGATTCGAATAGTTCAATACAGGTACGAATTGCAAGCCATTCGATGTTAGTCGACAATTTTGTGCGAAATAATAATTACCATGAATTCGGTCGGTTGTATTAGGAACAAATTCAATCGAGCCTGATACACCGAGAAATTTCATTCGATCGATTATATTGAAAAATAGATTCGAATGTACAAAATCAGAATCGAAACACGATGAAGACGATTTGATAAACGATATGCATGATGACGAATTCTTTGAAAGATTTGAACAAAGTTGTTGTAAACTTTGAATCAGTGTCCAAGTGGCATCGAATGCAAACAATGCATAATTATCAACTTTATCATGACCAGGAAATGTATTTGGTTCATATTGTTGCCAAATGGCATAGGCTGCATTTAATAATGTTGTGTTTGTAGGTGCATGAACAACATTGGCTATTGTAGGTTCGATAGTAAGCATCCCGATGAGTTTTTCTTGTGATGTTTTATTAAAAGAATCGAGTGGAATAGCTGAACTTAGTATCCACATGAAACTAGGACCGATTACATCAGAATCAATTGCACTTTGAATAACTAAAGATGCATATGGAACGTCAACCCAAACGAGTACGATTCGTGTTGAACTTCGAACTAGAATATGTTGTAAGTTATCTCGCATTTTCTGTGTTCCAATATCGAATATCACTGTATTTTGAACGACTAAATCCGTATTCATAAAAGCTTCAGTTATAGCTTTGAGACCACCGAGTCCATAAGCATCATTTTGATAAATAAAAACGCATGATGACCAATTATATCGAAGAAATAATTGTACAATAGCTAATGCAGCAGCATTATCCGAAGGAACTGTACGATGAAACGCGGGATAGCTCGTTTGATCGGATAAATTCGGATCAGTGGCAGCGTACGATACGACAGGTATCCCCACTCGATTCCCAAAATCAGCAATAACAGGAGTTTCTCGAGATAATGCTGGACCAACAATACCAATTGTATTCATAGGATTCGATATGGCATGACATGTCTCACTGAGAGCATTGATGGCTATGCCATTTGTATGTGCAATTCGCCATTGTAGAAAATGTCCATCAAATTTTAGTTCGTATTGTTGTGCAAGTAAAATAGCTGATTTAAACATTGCTCGACAATGAATAATGAAATCTTCTTCATTAGATGCATTAGGTTCGCCTATAAAAAGACCTAATATTTGTATTGACGATGAATTTGATATTGGCCATGAGGATCTAACGAATCGGATATTAAATTCGCCGAAAATCAAAATTAAAAACAACCAACGTACGCTCATTTGTGTTTTTGCTCTCTCTTTCACCTGACGTATCTAATATAGGGTCGATATTTGGTTTTTTCCTAGACATATCGTTTTGCCAAAATGCTACACTTGATTGATTTTGTTTTTTAACGATGACTCATGTCGGTAAATAAATTATCGAGAAAAGCTTCTACTTCCTATGTAAACACCAAACGCGCTCTCAATTAAAATGTCATATGGATGGATATGTATAACTCATGATACGACTTGTACATCAATTAGGGTGAAATTGTGCTGATCATTTCTAATAGTATTTACAGTGCTTGAACGTATTCCACTTTGTACTTCTTTCGATGTTCTATTTGATTGTGGGAGGAAATATGTAGTTATTTCTTGTTTTTAATGAAATACAAATTAGCCTAAATTTTAAATATACGTAATCTCGATTTTCGTTCAATGAAAATTTGATGAACACAAACTTTCAAGAATCGACTGAATTGAAACATGAGTTGTTCGATCGAAATATTTTCGTGCGTGATCATGAATAACTGTGGATATATTAAATATCACTCACTACAAAATATTTTTCAATCTTTGTGAATGTCACTTGATAAATATGTATATACTTAGTTAAAATAACGCGTTTACGTTAAAAAATATTTACATGGGGTTTCTGGTTTTTTACAAGCAACTACTGCAACTGATAATGATTAATTCTTATCAAAGAATGAGATATAAAAAGAGTTTTGCTCGGTGTCGTAAATAAAAACAAATGAAATGGGTTGTTGTACGTGTCGATTAGGAGAAAATAGATCGTTATTATCGCAAAATAAGAATCATTCGAGTAAATGGAAGAATGTATCACTGGTAAATTGTTAGACAAAAAACTTAAACTGACTGCGCTTTCGTTGGTTTTAGGTTATGATGTTTATAGGATCGGTTGGAGCTGCATGTGGATTAGCACTGAGTATCATTATTGGACTTATTGAAATACCACATGATAGACTGCTTTTGGATACAAAAATTATGCTAATGCTTGGAACAATTATCTTGCATGTATGTCTACCAGCTGGAATAGTTTACTTCCTAGGAAAACTCTACAGGACTCGGTATGTAAATTGCGGTGCGTATTTTCAAAAATGTTTTTTTTTGCTGCTGAGGGTAGAATATGGGACAATAACTCTAAACAGGAATGTCTGCCTGATGATAATAGTTATGCCTTGTCAGAACATTCGAACGTGAATTGTCCAGATAGACAGACTGCTACCATCAATGTAAATTCATGTCGTCAGATTACTGGCCTTGTAGCTCCTATAGTGATCATTTTCCTAAGTGGTGGAGTTTTACCATTGATATTCGATAGTCAATTAACCTATGATCAACTTCATAATGAGACGATGAAAAACGAAACTAAATTATGGAGGGCACGTGCATGGTGTCGTGTACTTGCCTATGGTTTTGAATGTTTATTGATTCCGTATGCCATCGGTTGGCTTCTATACATTTATTATTCGATAAAGAAAAGATGTAATAGGATAACAAGAGCGATCTTGACAAATGAAAACCAATACTTTTATCGTGATTTGCAAAATTGGATGTGGAGCCTGCTTCCAGAAAAAGAAAGACCATCAGTTCAAAATGAATTTTCGAATGAAACACCTGTTGAAGTCACACTAGTTAAAATCGCGAATGTATTTGCTACTTTATATTTTGTGATATGCATTCTATTTAATTTCTCATATTTTTGGTTCGTTCGAACATGGGCTGACAAAATTATGAATGATTTCTTGGGCAAATTTATTGGTCAACTTATTTCGTATACATGTCTCATGGTGTACATGTGGAGCACCAACATGGCTATTGACAAAATAAAAGAAACTGTTAATCGTAAGATTGTTCTTTCAGCTAAGGAAGTCGACACAACTACGGATGATATCAATAGAATTTTAGCTAGCGAAATTATTACGAATCATTTTAATCCATATGCAACAATTTTGGGTAAAAAATTATCATTTATTTCTGTTTTGTTGGCTCTTATATCAAGTGTAGTACCACAGATGATTGCATATGCTATAAAACGTCTTCAAATATTTTCACCATAAGATTGACAGTTGTTTCTTTTTTGTGATGAAAGAACAAAATAAATTAGTTTATGCTTCTACATGTCACGAGATAGACAGAACATGCGCTGACAAAATGGGAACTGTACTATTTATGTATGAGGTGAAGATGAAATCTTTTGAAAAAGAGGAAAATCATTCAGTGTTGTTGGAATAGTATAACGTTGTCCACCTTGATAAATCTGTTTAGTATAATAATGTTGCCACTTCAAATTTCCTTGATCAAATTTTGGTAAATAAACAGTACGTGATGTCGCCTGATATGTATAAATCGGTGCAACTAAATAATCAGTTCCAAACATAAATTGATCTTCAGCTTGATAACTTTCGCTATCATTATTAAAATCATAGAACATTGGCCGTAGAATAGGCGTACCATTTTGACTTGAAATATTCAAATGATATTCAACATAATCACGCAATGATTCACGTAATTTAATAATGTCAATGATTTGTTGGCTATGATTAAATAACCAAACTTCATTTGGACCACCCTCGAAGCCACATTCATTATTCGGTAAGTACGGATAACGTTTGCCATGTAAACGAAATATTGGACAAAATGCACCGAATTGAAACCATCTTAAAATCAGTTCTTGAAATTCTGTATCATTCATACCAACATAACGATATCCACCGATATCCGTTGTCCACCAATAAACTCCCGAAAGAGCAACATTTTGTGAAACTTTAATTTGTTTGAGTAGTTCATCCCATGATGAATTAATATCTCCACTCCAAACAGCTGCATTAATTAAATGACTGCCAATCCATGCTTGTCGACTTAACATAATGATTTCTTGTTCGTTTTCTTCACGTAATCCATCCCAAAACATTCGTTGATGTTCTCGAGTCCATACCATAGCGATTTCGTCGTCATGTCGGCCGTACCACCATTGTTGACCAGGACGAGTTCCTTCGGGTTCAGCAGCATCTAACCAAAACATTCTTATTCCATGAGCATAAAAATTCTTGTTCATTATATTCCATACGAATTGTCGTGTTGCTGGATTAAATTGATCGAGAACATAACGAGGTCGATTGGCCAAAATACTTCCATTGGCATTCAGCGTTAAGTAACCTTCGGCTACCATTGTAGCAAAATTTTCGGATTTATTTTCAATCTGAGGCCATATCGATATCATTAATTCCATCTGATATTCTTTTAATTGCTGCATCATTTGTGTTACATTAGGCCAACATCTAGTATTGAAATCAAAATTTCCGAAGGCAGTCCAATAGCCGGCATCGATGACTATGACACTCACAGGAATTTGTCGATCGTGATAGCCTTTAGCTACAGCTAAGAATTCATCTTGCGTTCGATAACGATTTTTACATTGCCAAAAGCCAGATGCAAAATGTGGCAGCGGATTTGGCCGTCCGACAGCATCGACAAAGTTTTTCATTAAAATCGGATAGAATGCAGATGCAAGTGTAGCATCTTGCGGTATTGTTGTTATCCAAAGATCAAGTTGATGTGTTGCATTGGCAGTCCACATGATTTTTGTATCGTTTTTAACATCGAACGAACCGTAACCTGGTTGATTCCAAATAAAACCAAAACCTGATGTATGAACATACCATGGAATTGTGACATCGCCATTTGTTGGTGCTGTCGATGAGAAAACAAATGGTAAATGAAAGTTATGATATGCGAGAGTCAAATTTGAACCATAATGATGTTCACCTAAACCGTACAAAGAACCATTCTGTGTATGATTATAATTCAATGATAGACTATAAAGAGTATAAAGAGGCGAATAGACTGAAATAGGATAGATATATGGCAAAAATTGAATAGATTCTGTTTGAATAAGAACGAGTCCATCGGATTGTCGTTGAATTGACCATGTTTGATTGTCATCATGAAGGATAAATTTAATATTTCCATTGATAAATGTATTTTCATTGAGTTGTTGACATGCGTTAAGATTTGAATTTGGTTTTTCGGGAAGTAAAGCTTGGTAATCAGGTGTTTGTAGAATCACATCTGGACTAAGACGTATTCGAATACTATCGAAACCCCATGATTCAACTTGTAATTGTTGTTGTACACCATTTGAATGAATATTTCGTGTAAATATGCATGGCGACGCATCGATGTCAACAGAAATCGATACAAGAACAAACACGATGATTTGCAGTAACATTTTCTTTTCTGTATACTATGTAAAAACAACTATCTTATGATATAGCACAAGTACGAATTGATAAGAACAGAATAAAAATGTTGAGAGTGTTTTTTATCTATTAGTGGAATTTTCTTTGTATATTATTTTTTCTAATCATTTCAAAAACAAACAAAAAAGAACAATCTGATTTTATTTAAGAAACTACTAATTATAAGCAACCAAACGGATTCAAGACTAAATAAAAAAGAAGAAAAGCTCTAAAAACTATTTCTAATTATAATCAATGAAATAAAAGCTATTTAGTCTATTATATTAATTAATATTCTTTTGGTAGAATGTGTACAGTATAGTCACGTGCTTCACCATAACCACTACTGAAGCAAGGTTTGAGGCCGTTTTCACTTCTGACTAAAACAATACGCATTCGATGAGTTCCATCACGATAGTTTTGATTATCAAGTTGAGAAATACGCATATTCAAATCATTATCACGTCGGAAAGAGAAATTGTCGATTTGATAATTCTCAATTAATCGTTCTCCAATTTCATCAAAAAGTCCATCGTTATTGAAATCAATCCATGCACCGAGATAATAAATCGAATCACAATTGTCGGATTCAGTGCAATGGAATTGTATTCGAAGTGAATAAGTCGTTCCTTCGAATAGATCGACCATCAATCGACTTCGATCTTCATAATTATTAAATTCACGACATGATCTCATCTCGTCATTAATCATTGTATTTCGTTCACCAGATAATTTTAGTGAATAGATACCAGTATTACCTACTGAACAAACTAAATTTCCAGCAGAACAATATGGTCGACTGGAGAAATCTAACGAAACGAAAACGAATATAAAATGAACTTATAAATCATATAGCAAACCTGCTGATAGTTGAACAACATAATCAGGTTCTTGTTCAGATTCTTCTTCGATGTCAGACTGAGGTTGTATGGCATATTCACGTTCTACACAACCTTTTCGTGGAACAATATTGACCATATATTCTCTAACTATACTATCATGACTTCGACCACATTGTTTTTGATAGGTTTCACTTCGCATAAGTGTGAGACGCATTCGATGTAATCCCGTTTTGACATTACTTTCATCGATGGGTGGTATTAAAATTTGTAAATCAAATGTATTGTCTGGTGTTTCTTCGGGGATATATGTTCGACGGAAGACTCGATTTTCACCTCGATCAAAATTTCCATCGCCATTTAAATCGAGAAAAATATCGACATGATGTCCACGAGTACAATCACTGTCCGAGTATGATCGACAGTCTAATTCAACACGTATGAGATAAACAGCATCTCCGAAAAACGTAATTTCTTTCGTAACAGGATTTGTATAACTCGACGAATCGCGAATTTGCGTGCCAAGTTCACCACCAGCGAGAATCCATTTAATTTGTTCAACATTCGGAGCACAAACAAAGCTTCTTTCCGTGGCGACAAGAGGCGCAGGCTGAATGTAAACTGGAGGTTGAGGCCGAGGTTGAACTTCAACATGAACTGTTTCGATTTTTACCGGTTTAGGGATGATATTGACTTTGTATTCTCGTGTTTCGGCGTATTCATTTGAGCCACAATTCTTTCGAAATTCTTTACCAGGATAGACACGAACACGCATACGATGTAAACCACTGTGTACTTTTGTACCATCGATTGCAGGAATACTTATTTCAAATTGATATAATCCGTGAGATATTTCCGAATGAAGTAATGAACGAGGATGAATTCGATTTTCTAATTCGTCAAATCGCCCGTCGTTATTGAGATCGATTGATGTTTCAACAAAATAAAAACGATTACAACTAAATTCACCGTCATTTCGTTGATCACAAGACAATTGAAGACGTAAACGATTGACACTGTTGTCATGGAATGTAACAGCAGTCGATGGATGATAATAAGATCCGTCATCTCGAATTTCAGTATTATCTTGACCAGTGATAAAAGCCGAAAGAATTCTGATTGGAGTGAGAACACATGGTGGAGGAGGTGTTGGCGCAGGTTGAATGTAAGGTTGAGGTCGAGCTGGAACTTCAACACGAACTGTTTCGATTTGTACCGGTTTAGGGATGATATTGACTTTGTATTCTCGTGTTTCGGCATAGTCATTTGAGCCACAATTCTTTTGAAATTCTTCGCCAGGATAGACACGAACACGCATACGATGTAAACCATTGTGTACTTTTGTACCATCGATTGCAGGAATACTTATTTCAAATTGATATAATCCGTGAGATATTTCCGAATGAAGTAATGAACGAGGATGAATTCGATTTTCTAATTCGTCAAATCGTCCGTCGTTATTGAGATCGATTGATGTTTCAACTAAATAAACACGATTACAACTAAATTCATTGTCATTTTGTTGATCGCAAGACAATTGGAGACGTAAACGATTGATACTATTGTCATGGAATGTAACAGCAGTCGAAGGATGATTATAAGATCCGTCATCTCGAATTTCAGTATTATCTTGACCAGCGATATAAACCGAATCAATTGTGATTGGAGTGATAACACATGGTGGAGGAGGTGTTGGTATAGGTAAACGTGGAGTAGGCATTACTATTATTTCCTTTGGTGGCTCTTCTTCTTCCTCTTTCACATCTTCAATATCAAGATTATCTGTGAACGTACAGAATTTGATATTCGTCTTTACAACTCGTTCATCATCGAAGTAAATATTAAACGCTTCATTAAGAAATTCAATGAGACTATTCTTCAGTTTTTCTCTCGATATGGATTTACAAGCGTAATTGTCATATTCACATTGGCCAATGAACGAAGCCAATAAATGTAATTGAAGAATATTACCGAGTAATGGATTTGGACAGATGAATCTTAATGAATATAGATTATATAGAAAAAGACTTGCGTCAAATAGAGAATATTTACCGACGATAATTTTTCGATAATCGATAATTCGTAAAATAAGCCTTGAGAATACGAACCTTGTTTGAGGATAGTTTTGCATTAATCTGAAATGAAAAGATGATGAATCAAAGATAAATATTTGCAATAGGAAATACTTGATCGGCAAGATTATCGAGATCCGTAATGATTTGAGATTGAGTTCTGTCTTTCCAAGTATAATCCGTACTGAATACAGCTCTGACTGTTATGTCTTCAACATCTGTAAAAGTTGTCTTTCCGCCGATGACAGTGATATTTCCGGGGATGACAATGCCCTTTCGAAGACGTGGTACCATTTTATAGATAATAAATAATAGTAGTAATGCAAGAAGTAATAAGCCGAGGCAAATCATGCACGAAAGTAGAATACAAAATCGAGACCTATTGAAATAAATAAACAGTTAGAGAAAGAAATGATCTTTTATGTTTTTTGCTTACTTTGATTTTTTTGATTTTTTTTCCTTTTGAGACACCAAAGGAATTTCTTCCTCAGATTCTTTAGTAATCACTGCAGTCTGTTTGGGAATAACCACCTATAAAAAAAAGTATATTTCATTCAATACAGATTCAAAATCAAGAATTTATTGCCTTTGTCTTTTTCTTTGTTTTAACATTAGTATCAATGAATTCGTTTGAATCTGCTGTCTCTTG
>ERZ778024.1009-NODE-1009-length-38196-cov-55.424923_pt1 | contig 38196 bp, 47 predicted proteins | sample MGYA00375754_ERZ778024 | MGnify/ENA primary metagenome ERZ778024 (study PRJEB29350, sample SAMN05389827) | bioreactor metagenome | isolation source: Thiocyanate bioreactor | place: South Africa: University of Cape Town | collected 2014-02-18 ...
GTTGTTGTTGTTGTTTTATCTGAACTTTGTGTTTGAAGGATTGGTTTCGGTCTGTAGATCGGTGACATTGACGATGAAGATGATGTCGATCTTTGCTGTCTGTTATTCATCGAAATCGTTATTTTGAGAGTTCCTGTCGATTGTTGTTCTGATGTCGTATCAGTATTTTGGTTTGTTTTCGATGGTTGTTTGCTTTCGTTACTACTCAAACGTTTAAGTTGTTTTTGATGGTCATGGGGTTTATTGATTGTTAATGATTTGGATTTTGTCTGAGTTAGTTCATTCGATTGCATATCTGTTAGATTACTGATGTCGAAACTTGATAGATCAATTCGATCTAATTTAAGCCAACATTTGTAGTTGGAATCGATTGAAAGATTTGGAGCTGTTGATTTTTCGGGACGAGGTAATTTGACTTTTAATGGAGGTAAACGTAGAGGCGAAGGAATCGATCGAGTATTGCCAGAATCTATTAAAAAACAAACGAAATTAATTCAATAACAACAACAAAAACAAGCCTAAGACCTGTTGTTTTCTTGGATAGATCTGCCAGTGGTGGTCGTCGATGGATTTTCTCCCAAATAATCGCCCTTTCAGCTTCGGTATCTTGTCTTTGTTCGTCTTCTTCACGTAAACGATCAATTTCAACATTGATCGATGTTACCAAATAAGATCTAATCAATAAACATGTTCAACATTTTCAACACTCAATTCTCTCCCACTTGTCAAATGTTTTATGATCGTCTAATTGAAGAAAATGTCTTATCGATGAACATAAATCACAACCTTCTTGTCTTGAAAACGATATTATCGCAACAGGTAACAATTGTCGAGGAAAATCAAATTGTTGACTTAATTCAAAATCGAAAACGGTTTTCTAAAACCAACAAACAAACAAACATTTTCATTATCAATCGAATTATCTCGGGCATACAATGATCTTCCCATCAACCGATGATAATTTCGGTCCATTGACAAGTTCACGCGTTGCAATACGTTCGTAAGACAATAACTACAAACAAATCAACTCAATTATTCTCATATTCGAGTTGATATTACTTTATATTGAATAAAATGAATGTTTTCTGCACCCGATGATTCCATGTAAAGTAGTTCATCGATCGATCGACAGACGAATATGCCTGTCAATCGTTTGCATGGCACAGTCGGAAGAATGATCTTTCGGCCAGGTGTTGTCAACTGACCTGCTTCAGTTTTAACTAATTTCGAATGATAAATTTGCGTACAAATAACCGATCGAACACACTAAAACAAACAAACCACAATTGATCTTTCTTTCGTTGTTTTCTTTTCATTTTACCTGCATTTTTTGAAGTTTTTGCATGTATTTTTTATTTCGACTAGGATCACAGATCAGCGACATACCGGTTAATTTCCATGGCAATGGATCGGTACGTCGATTATTTAATGTATATTCAATATTATGAACGATTGTGTCAAAAATAACGCCTTTCGATAAACTTAAAATACTCGCTAAAAATAAAACAAATATAAACTATTTTAGTCAATTGAATTATTTTTTGTCTCTACTGGGATCGATTTCCAATGGTATCAACGATGGTTTGGCTAATTTCCGTTCGTTATTAGCCATAATGTTTGAATTAATCTAGAAATAAGAGAAATAATTGCATGCAAACTGTCGTTTTCAAAGGCGCCACATCTCATAAAAACTAAAACAAGAAAAAAAACATACGTTTTTCCTAATTGATTCTTTGTTTAATCGACAATGTAGAAGAACATGGCCGATAGCTGTAAAAGTCAATTGTCAAATCGAAGTACTGAAACAACAAAAAGTGAACTCATTCAACGAATTCTCGATTCAATTCAACAACGATCGAATAGCACAACAAATACATCATTGTCATCGATTGATCAGTTAGCATTCAGTTCGGCAGTGAAGAATTTTTCGAATGAAATTTATCTTTATTTTAAAAATCCGAATGAATTAGGCATTGAACCTGAACTCGATGATTTGATTGAATTTATTCGAGATTCAAATAAATGTTCGTGTCAACGAATGGATATTCGTTTTTCGAATACAGATCTTAATGAACAATTATCGTACAAAGATAAACAATCGATACTAAGAATTATTCTACGTCGACAATTGATTTTTAATCAATATTTTTCTTAAAAACAAAAAGGACAAAAAAAATGGGTATTTTTGTTTTCGTTGTTGTTCACTTTTGTTCTCTCGAGCGAACGAACGAATAATTAATCAAAATTTGATATCAAACGAAACAATTTATAAAAATAACAAACAAACTTACTATTTAATTGAAATTTTTTGTTTGATAAATAACAAATGGAATGTTTCGAGAAGATAAACTAGAGGTATTTAATAAGAAGAAAAATGAATACAACCGACCACGTGTGTATATTGTACATATATTTTTTCGTTCGGTCGTCCTATCTTTTGTTTCTTTCGTTTTCATGAAATGCGTGATGACCTCGATATCATTTATATTTTGTTTATCTTCTCAAATGAACTGAGAATTTGATTCATATTGCTTTAGTTTAAAATAACGAAAGAGATTAATAAAATTCTGAAAGTCATTTTTCATATGTATAAACTATTTATTATTTAAACATTGACAAATAAAAATATTTATGAAGAATTCATAAGCATTTACGAATATTTGTTCTCTTACTTTATCGATTTTAATTAGTTACAACCGTGAAATCTTTTTTAAACAAGATATGATTGTACTGATATGATCAGTACAGGAATAAAATGACAGTCATACGACTTTTTCCTTTTAAATTAAGAGATATTCATTCTGTTTGATAATAAATCATCAAATTGGAATTGCTTTTAATATCTTAACTAACCTTTTTGACTGACTTTCTAATAAAAAAAAATCAATCATTACACAAACAAACTATTCTGTCTGTCTTTCTTTTTTTTATTTGCAACACAATCATTACATAGACAAAATATCGATGATTTGTATTGCATTGCTTTCAAGGTCAAGACACGATTAATGTTCTAATGTACTACAAAATAGGCAAATACGATAATATTATCTCATAATTATTGGGCACATACGCAGTAAGAAAAACCTTGGATTGTTAATATCTAATAGTCAAACCAATCATGGCGATCTATTTCAATAGCTACAAAACAATAGGACTGTATTAGCTCAATTTTCAAATATTGATTGTATCGTGCGATTGGTAATAGGAGAGAGAGAGAGAGACAGAGAGACAGAGAGAAAAATAGATATTGAGGGGCAATATATTTTTTTCTATTGTTTAATAGCTTATTTGCGTACGTGGTAAAAAATAAACCACAAGATAAAAAAAAGTGGTTTGACACTCTAATGAGAAAGATTGGTGGTCGTATAATTACAATCACATATTGACGAAAAAATAAAAAGGGAAAGTATGCACGGAGAGAAAAATATTTTCTAGGATTGCCCCGACGAAAAAAAAACATTGCTTGCGTAGTTATTACGCTTCACTGAGCCGGCAAACTAACATCAGTATACAGCTCTAACGAGAGTATAAATATCCACCAAAATGTTGGTGATAATTACATTCATCGTTACCGATTCAAGTGTATACTCGTTGTTTAAATCAAACAAGCGATTTCAATCATGAGTTTCGACGCTGCTCGTGCTATTTTCAAACAAATCGATGCCAATCAAGATGGTGGCATTGACCAAGGCGAATTTAACCAATGGGCATCTGGTGCTGGTGCTGGTGCCGGTGCTGGCTTTGGTGGTGCTTCAAGCTATGAATCATCATCATACAGCAGTGGTGGATACGGTGCTGGTGCTGGTTTTGGTGGCGCTTCAAGCTATGAATCATCATCATCATACGGAGCTGGTGCTGGTTTCGGCGGTGCATCAAGCTACGAATCGTCAGCTTCATTCGGTAGCGGTGGATACGGTGCTAGCGCTGGTGCTGGTTTCGGTGGTGCTTCAAGCTATGAAAGCTCATCATACAGCAGCGGTGGATACGGTGCTGGTGCTGCTGATTCAGCTTCATTCAGCTCACAAACTGCAGTTCAAAGATATCCAACTGATGCTCAAGGCCTCTTCATCGACAACAACCCACAAATCATCCGTCGTGCTGCTACTGGTGGTGTTCAAACCTATCAACAAAACATCAAAGTTCGATTCCTTCAACCACCACCACTCCCACCACCAGGCGTAAGTCATCGACTATTGTTTATTCGATTCATTCAGTCTAATCAATGATATTTTTATTTATTTTAGCCACTCATCATCAAAGAAGTGCGTCCACCTCAACCACCACCACCACCACCACTTCGTATTCGTCAACAAGCTCCAGCTCTCCCAACACCACCACCACTCGTTCTCCGTGAACGACCACCACAAGCACCAGCCTCAGTTGCTTCACAAACTGTCATTCGACGATTGGCTGCTTTACCAGTCCCACCACGATCGGTCATCATCGAACGTCTTCCACCCCTCCCACCCCGACCACGTATGTATTCATCTATTTCCTATTTCTGTTTACGATCAGATGTGTTCTTTTAGGTGACATCATCATCGAACGATGGGTTCCATATGGTGCTCAAGCCAAACGACGAACAATCGTTCAACGTGCTGCTGCTGCTCAAGCTTATGCTGCTCCACGTAACGTCATCATCCAATACGAACCCGCTCAAGTTCGTGTTGTTCGTCAATTCCAACGTCTCGGTGTTACCCAAGCCAACCCACAAGCTTACCTCCAACAATATGGTGCCTCACTTCTTGATGCTACCGTACTTGTTCAACAAGCTCGTGCTGCTGGTGTCGTTGAAGACATCGTAAGTGTTCTACTTAAGCATTATTCTACATATTTCTCTTCTTTCAATTTAGTCACCACCAGCTGTTGGTGGCGCTGCAGTCGGTTTCGGAGCTGCTAGCTACGGACAAGAAGCTAGCTTCGGTGGATCATCATCATTCGAATCATCAAGCTTCGGTGGATACGGTGCTGGTGCTGGCGCTGGTGGTGCATCATTCGAATCATCAGGCTTCGGTGGATACGGTGCTGGTGCTGGTGGCTCATCATTCGAATCATCAAGCTTCTCATCATCATCATCAGGCGGCTACGGTGCTGGTGCTGGATTCGGTGCTGGTCTTGATGTTGCTGGTGCTGCTTTCCGTAGTGTTGATACCAACAACGACGGCAGCATTGACCAAGCTGAATTTGCCAAATTCTACCAACAAGGTTTATAAATTAACCAATACAAGTATTTTTTTTAACAAACAATATGGAAAATTCTTCACATTTCAAAAATAAATAAATCATATTCAATAGAAATCAATATCGTTTCTTGTGTTATTTTATTCATAGTTCTTTCAATAGTTTTATATTTCAATTATCCTTGTTGCGTTGAATTTTTTATATTTAACATTCAATAAAAATAAAAATAGTTACAGTCGATTTCTTAACGAATATCGTTTATCATTAAACCGAAAAGATAAACACATTCGAAAAATCAGTCGATTTAATCTTAGCTGATTGATAGGTATGCCTATAAACAGGTAAATTAACCTAGACGCTCTTGTCATGGTTCGTACGTCAAATCAATTTGATCGTGTTTTTCTCTTATCAGTATACTATTACGTTGATTTTCGTCTATATTCTTTTTTCATACTACCAGAATAAATCAAGCAAAACCAAATCGGTTACAAGGCCAAAGGAGAAACGAAGGCTGTAATATTTATATATTTATTTTACAATCATGCATCATCATGATACGTCAATACGTTTTACATGCATAGAGAAAAGGAAAAAGAGAAATCGGTAATGTTAAATTATCAATATCGTAAGAGAATGCTTCTAATTGAGTTGTGAATAATAAACCCAATGAAACAAAGATTAAATTGTATCGAGAATAAGGAATTATGTTGAAATACCACAGACAACTAACGAATGCAAATTGAGCAATCAACGCAGCCAATGAACCTTCTAACGTACGTTTACTTCCAGGCCATTTTCGTTTGCCTATTTTCGAGCCGACAATCGATGCAGCTGAATCGCCAATGCCCACACTTATAATTCCACTTAATTGTGCTAATGGTCGTTCTTTGAACACAAAGAAAAAAGAAAGATACAAATGAAATCATTCGAATTTATTTACTATCATCGGCTAACCATACAGGATAAGATAAACCAATGATAAGAAATATATGTGAAACCATAATTGATCCTGTATCTTTATCATTCTCATAGATTGTCCATGCATGACGTATTAATTCTCCTATTGGTGCTATATTTCTTATTTTCATACACTAAAATCAAAAAAAAGATAAACAAAATTGAACATTTATGTAATTTAAAATTACTTCTAAAAGTAATAGTAAAACAATAAATGCCACTGAACACATAGTTAATAAACTCGAATCAATTAAGATTCCACTTGTATAAACAAGTATCGATAGAAAATGAAAATATTTTCGAATTATTGTTTGTTCATGTTTAATATCATTTGTTTGAGAATATTTCAAATGAAGATTAACAATTACTAGAGAAAGCAATGATATAATCAGCCAAAATATCAATAAGTAAATCTATATGAAAACGAAACAGAAATTAGTCGACTAGAACAAAAAAAGTACGCTTAATTTTACTCGATGTGTTCGATTGAGAATGTAATTAAATAACCACAAAAATGGATTTTCATTAAGAAAAAAATAAGCTTGTGGGATGAAAACACTGATGAATATCGTCGAAAGTGAAAGATAAAATTGAATCGACGGTGGAATGGCTTTCGACCAAGCAACGACTTGTAGAATTGATACGATTAAACCGAATAGGAACAAACACTGAAAAGCAACGAAATTATTTTAAAAAAACCAAACTCTCGATTTGATATTTTACTTCACAAACAACAACATAATCAAGTGCAAGTATCGGTTGTTTGACTATATTCTATCAAAAACAGAAATCGATGATCAAAGATTCTGTTTTTTGAAAACAATTCTTACATCAAAATGGGACCACCAGTGAACATTAATCGAGAGAAAAAATGAACTACAACCCATTGATATCAATAACCATTCGATAAACGAACAAGTTTTTGGACAAAGAGTTGGACCGGCTATGAATATTGATTTACTTAGAAAGAGAGAAAGTGCTAAGAGTAAACATAATCCGAAATCTAAGTACAAAAAAAATTACTCAAAAGAAGAAAGAGAAATGTTATTTCGAATTAACCTTCAAAAAATATCATCATTAGTATAGCTGAACCATTGAGTAAAGTCACTGTTGATCGTAGAAAAACAAAAGCTAGATTATGCCTTGATGAGTACGGTTGAAATATGCGTAGAGAATAGATCACTGTCCATGTAGATATCAGACTGTTTTGAATGAATATTGCTTTGCAAAGTTCGTCTATATTTACAAAACAAAAAGATTTTAAACAATTGAATCGATTTATTTTTACCGTTTGATGTTAAATAAATAATTAACCAAGTAGAAATAAAACAAAGTAAAACAAATAAACATTGAAAATCAAATTGATTGCGATGAAAATCACTATAGAAAGACAACAAATTCAAAATTTCCTATAACATCCTCGAAAACAATGAAATTCTCTACCGAAAATTTGAATTAAATTGATGATTCATCATCTATGATGAAGATCACTAATCTAAAATCACGAATATAATTTTTTGATCATTTTTTTTTCAAAATAATTTGGAATGTTAAAATCGAAAAGGAATATTTTGATTGAATTATTTCAAAAAACTGGTCAATTTAAAGCGACTTAAATCTTTATCATAGCTGTGATCATCTGTTGCAAGCATCGAAATGATTTTGCCTAATAAAACGGTAAATTTAAAACCGTGACCTGAACAACCACTGACTAAAAATATATTCGATTCAGCCGAAACACGATCGATTATAAAATCAGCATTCGGCGTATTCGTATAAACACAAGTTTGACTATAGGTTACGTCCGAACTTAAATTTGGAAAATGTTTTTTCGCATAATTACGCATTTCCTCGAAATAACTTTCATCGACTGGTGCTCGATCAGCATCGATATTTTTAATAACCTCGCCGCAATTATGTGACGCTAATTTAACTCCGATTATTTGTCCATCGATTGGAAAACCGTAGATATTCTCCGTCGTATCAATCCAAACAGGAAAAATGCCATTCGATCGAAAATATTCTTCGTGATCGTTGATATTCAAATAGACAATCTGTTGTCGCGTTGTAGTCAATGGTAAATTCAAACTTTGAAATAACGAACTCATCCACGGACCTGCGGTAACAATAATACGATCGAATTGTTCTTCGCCTTGACTCGTAATAATAGATGTTTTGTTATCTTTCGAAATGACTTCTTGAACTTTAGTATTTTCATGGACAATTGCACCGTGTTTTTTCGCTAGACGAATATTAGCTTGAACACAACGCGTTGCACGAAGGAATCCACTGTCTTTTTGATAGATAGCTACTTCATTAGATTGCAAGCGAAATGCTGGATATTTGTCATGTGCTTGTTCAGCGGTTAATCGTTCGTAGGGTAGATTAGTGTCGATTAATGCTTGTTCAATAGCTGAAATATTCGGATCATTACTATCGCCGAAACACAATCCGCCACATTGAACAAACAATTCTTCATCGGCTTCTTTCTGCAATTCGAACCATAATTTATACGAATCACTCATCATTTGTGTGAACAAAAGATCGGGATATGTATAACGAATGATTCGTGATTCGCCATGTGAACTTCCTTGATCATGACCGATCTGAAATTGTTCGTAGCCAACAGCTTCATGACCCGATTGTGCAAGAAAACGAAGAGCAGCACTGCCTGTTCCACCGAGACCAACAACTGCTATTTTCATCTGAAAATAAACACACGAAATCTTCGAAATTTTCTATTTTCCTTACAAAATGAAAAACAAAACAAAAATCTAACGAATCATTTTCTTTAATTTAGCGAATGCATAACGACTACTACGAAGAAAACCCGCTGTCAGAAGACCTTTGAGCGTTTGAGTTAAACTCGATCGTTTCACAATCGATCGGACAGCATGTTCGATCTTTTCTCGTCGTTGTGTACTAACACACAATTTGCTAATCACTTCTTCGGTATCTTGATACTGTCGTGTTTGAAATTTCGTCGAATCCATAATGTTATACATAACAGTTTTTGGCAAAGCAAGCAAACGCGTAAATATCGCTGTTGGAGTTATATCTTGTTGAAGACGTGTATTTAACTCTCGTGTTTTATTCCAATGTACGTGCATATCATTGAGAATTAAATTCGAATAGAGTTCACAAAACCGATCGATTTGTGGCACAACAATATTCATAATTTTATTTTTATTCTCGCCGATGATCATACGAAAATCGCCTTGATATGAGAGTGATGTTAATTTGACAAATAAATCTTGTAATGTAAATTCTTCAGGCAAAAGTAAAAGAGAAACATGAAGTGCACTACTTAAATTTGTTCGTAGTGCATAGAGTAAATCTTGATCATTCGGGTCAATTGTTATGACTTCGACAGGCTTCTGAAATCAAATAAATTCTCTCTTAACTTAAATTTTGATGTCTAGTTAATTACTTGGAGACGCCCAGCAACATAAAGTGTTTCCCAATCTAATAAATCTCGAATGAGATGTTTACGAGAGATGATTCCGTATTTGTAGAGCGTATTGTTGGGATCATTGGGAAATTTGATATAGGGATTAAAATAGATTCGTGCGCCTTTTGTTTCTTGTATACGTGCGATTGTTGACGTGCCGAAATGTCTCAAGCATGAATAATGATGAGGATTGAGTTTTAAGTTTTCTTCGTGAAATCGAAATGAATTGTTTACAGCTAGAATTAAATCGATTTGATTTTGATTCGTGGATTTTGTCAAGTCTTGTTGTTGTTTTAAAACACCTGAACCGTAACCAAATGCAAATGACACATGTGCTTGTTGATTTGCGTGTCCATTGATTGTGAAAGTTGAAGGAAAATTTTCAAGAACTACGGAAGATAAATTGGTCATGTTTTACGATTTGTTCGGTTTTGATAGACTGATGGATTGAACACCTTGACCACGAAGAGTTGTTAATTGATGTTGACCTCGTCGAATAAGATATTCGATGTAGAGAAGATTATCTTTGACTTTTAAGTTTTTATTTTGTTTAAATTCAAGACGTGCAATATCTCTTAAACCTTGAACTTGTCGACTTAAACGCATGTAATCTGCATAAAGTCGAAGTACGTCTCGTACAAATTTAGATCGACCAGCAGACATAGATCATCTTTAATAGAAAAAAACAAAAACAAAGTAAACAAAATCTTTTCAATCGAAATGAAAACAAAACAAAACAAAACAATCTATTCCATTTCTTCAGCAATTGCTTGTTCAGTATCGAATGTTTCCATTGTAACTTCGATTTTCGTTGCATTCTAGGAATTTATCTTCGAAATTGATTCGACAATTTTCTTTTGTTTTTTATACAAAAATTGAAAATTTTACCAGTATTTTGCCATAATTCTCGATTGTATTTGACGGATTCATTTCGATGTTTCTCAAATTCAAATGTCGAAATCTCTGCCTGTAAATTTTCGATGAGCTTTCGATCAACGATCTGTCAAACTTTGCAATCATTTCGAACGAATTGTATGCCATGACGAGGCCAAACCGTTGACGAACAATAATAACACGTTTCGAGACGCATGAAAAAGAAAAAAAACTTGTCTGAAAAACAAAAATATCCATGAGAAATTTTATTCAGAAAAACTATCTTGCACAACTGAATACAAATATTCAACAATAGCAGTAAAAATCTCTTTTCCATCGATTTCAATCGCGTCCGGTCCCATCATAAACCCAACTGTACAAGTCTCATCGAGTGCTGAATCATTCTCCGTACACATTGGCAAAATACTAAACGCAGGCGACAATTCAAATGTCATTGAATGCGGCATTAAAGTCGCAGCATAATCAATGCTCGTTCCACTGCATGGGTAGAGCAGCCGTGAGGCTTGACCGACTTTGTATGTTCCATTCATAACAGTCGTCATAATTCGATTACTTCGTTCGAATAAATTATCATAGTTCGATACTCGTTCGAACGACGTGTACGCCCACGGAAGTAACCAGAATCTTCCGTAAGCATGAAGATTGAAATAGGCGTGAAATTTCGGATGTGGATAAGTTAAACGTTTGAGAAAGTTAACAACATGAAGAACTTCAGGCTCGGATGAGGGTTGAGGTCCACGATATGATGTTGTACAAGCGTACATCGATGATGAAGGTAAACTATGCCATTGATGAGGAAAATTTCGATTTAAATCAATGCCCATGCAATTTTCGTCGCCATTCCAAAATTCTGAATGACTTGTTGGCGAACGATTTTTTCTCCAGAGACGATTCTTCGTTCTCGAATATTCATATCCATCAGGATTCATCATTGGCAGTACGAATACATCGAAATGCCGAAAGATTTCTTGAATTTTTGGATTCGTTTTTTTCTCTCGAAGAAACTGAACGATAATGTAATTTGCAACGCCTATCGAGAGCCATTCTCTCGCATGCATGCCACCATCGATGTAAACAGCATGTTTACGACGTCGTCGAGGATATCGTCGCGTATGAAGTTCGATGACTTCAAGCGAACGGTTTTCATACGACTGACCGATCGTATGTAAACGAACGAATCGTTTTGTTAATGGGGAATTTTCGAGAAGCTGATGCCAATCTCGTTGTTCGTCATACGAGAGAAAATGCTGATAATACGTTCGATCTAATGGATGTTCGGATGGAGTCCATCGTTTCGATCGTTTGGTTGATGATTTCAGAATTTTATTTGGCAGTCTTCGATAGGAACCATTGTTTTCCGAGAGAAATCGAGCGAATCTCGTTCGATCATCGTGCCGTAAGAGAAATACATATGTCGATTTTAATGGATTACTTTCCAAAAGATCAATAAATGGAAAAGATTCTTCGATTAGTAACAATTGATTTTCGGTTGTTCGAGAAAAGTTTACCAGCCAAATTTCATCGGCAATTAAATCATTAGTAAATAGTAAACAAAATAAACAGAATATATGAATTTGTTGCATGAATGTGTGTATATATATATATATTAGAAGAAAAACAAACGCACAGTTCCAAAAGAAAAGTAGTTCGAAATCGTGAAGGTTAGAATCGATAGTTTGATCTTCACGAATGAAAAAGATTTCTTTTGTCTTGTTTATTCGAGGGAATAAAGGACGTTCTCTATCTAGGATCGTATTACAACGCGTAGACGCAGAAAAATCAAACACAAATATACATTTTTTTTTACAAGCAAAATAGTACCGAAAATGTGAGAAAAAAGGTTAAAATGTTACATACGAATATGACTCAGTCAGTTGGAGAAGCAACTTCAGGGATTTTATTTGTTGCTGCTAAATGAAAGAAAGAAAAACGAATAAATCGATTCAATCGAAGGCAATAACATAATTACGATCTTTAACTCCAAGTTTTTGAAGACGTAGTTCCAAATCTGCAAATGGATCTGTCTCAGGTGGATTGATAGTTTCCTTTTCAGTCGGTCGAGGTGCCGGTACTGGTGTTGGTTGATTGATAACTTCCTTTTCAGTCGGCCGAGGTGCTGGTGCTGGCGTTGGTTGTTTTAATAATTCTTCTAATTCAGTTTCTAATTCTGTCATATCCGTTGTATCATTCGTCACTGGTCGACTCAATGCTTCATCGAGTTCATTTTGCGTATCAAGCATGTCTTGTACTTCATCGATCATATCTTCAACTGCATCAGGTGTTAAACCGTTCTTTTTAAGTAGTTCTTTATGTGCTTGTACGCCAGATGAATATGCGTTGATGACCTTTTGGAGGGAAAAAATGAGCTTTGAAGTTTGGTTTTTTGAGAAAGATTTACTAATGATGAGTAATCGGTTTGTTCGATTTGTGTGAGAACGGAATTGAGTTGATCGATAGTTGCTTCGTTTTTGTCGTGTTCACGTTCGAGGAGTTTCTTTCGACGTAGTAATTTCATTGCAGCTGTTCGATTGCTGTTTTTCAAATGACGACGAATATCAACGAGTAGACTAAATTATTCGGCATAAGAAAAATCAAAACAAGTTTTCTAATCGAACTTTTCAATTTGTTGTTCAGTTTTTTTCGTTCGTTCTTCTAAACGATCTCTCGAATGACGTAATCTGAAAATAAATACGGATATTTTTCGATGTTTTCGACTTCACTCGACTTACAGAATGACGCTATTTTCAATTTCTGTCAATGGTCGAACAGTTGTCGTACCTGGTGCGATAAATTTCACAACCTACGAAAAACAAACGCACGAATAAGCGTTTTTTTTTGGAATAATAGTTCTTACTTTGACATCTTTAGCATCACCGACAAAATCAACGAGAATTTTTTTCTGTTTTGTCAAATCCGTTATAACTAAATCAATTGAATTTGCGTCGTTCAAAGCACATCGACGACATGCATCAATAAATACTGAATACGAAACAACGCAATCAAATGACGGGACAATGACATTCGCTTGTAATGTGTCGATAACTTGTTGAGCTTTTTTCTAAATAAACGAATCAATTGAAGTGTTTTTGTTTTTCTTTCAAAATTCAAATCGATTTCGTACGGCAACAAGTTCTTTGATGATAAAAACTTCCTGATCAATCGGTGTTTTCGATGACATCCAACTCGTCACTGGACTTGCAAGTTTACTGAATGTCCACGATGTCCACGATTGTTGTGAATTGATGTAATCTGTTGTTGATATCAGACGATTTTGTTTTTGTAATTCTTCGAATATCTTATCGAGACATTTGGGCGTTTTGCTTTGTCGACGAAAATATAAAACCATAGTCGGCAAATCGACTTGAAGGAGACCATGATCTTCACAATAATTAATTATTGTTTCACTCCAGAATTTCATCTTTGCATCATAATGAAGTGGATTCAATTCTCGATCTTTGAAAAGCGAAAACAATGCATCCATACGTTCATTATTATGCCAATCCGTTGGCAAACGGTCCCAAGAATCCAACGGTGATAATTTAGGCGTTAACGAGGACATTTTTACGATTGTCTACGAATAATTTCTAATCACTTTCATAACGTGTGACCCATTATGTTGAATTTTATTGGCGTAAACTTCTGTGAATAGATGTCGCCGATTGATATTCGAATCAAAAAGCGCTGATATTTGTTTTATTTTTCGTCAATGAAATGCTCCTACAATCAAAATCGTTGTCATTCATTTAGTCACGATAGTCTCGACAAAGAATTCATTGAAAATACGAAACAAAAATGTAAAGATTTCTTTCATCAAACGAATTTCAATCAATTTCTTCATCAAATTCAAACGACATTGCAACCAGTTGCCGAACAACTTCGACAAGAAATTCAAAAGAAAAAGTCTCTTTCCAAACGAGAACGATTTGTTTGTTTAAAATCTTGTGCAAAATTTATTACTGAAACATTGATCAATGATAAATACGATGATTTCATTTATCAATCGAATGAATTCATTCGACTGCAACAAACGCTCAATTGTTGTTCGATGAAATCAACAACTAATGTTTTCACACAAACTGAACCAGCGTTAGATTTCGATCTGAGAAAATTACGAATTGATGATTCTCAAAAAGAAAAAAAACCAACGATTCATTCGACGGATCAGTTAACTCGTCAGAGAACGATCCATCGATCGATGTCACGCACATTTCGAAAACTAAATCATGATTTACAAAAGCTAAATCATGAAATTCCATTTCAATCTCATCTAGCTAAATATCATAGACATAATTATCATGAAAAATAAATCTGTCACTAAACAAAAACGAATTTAATTTAAAAAAAAAAGCTATATTTTTTGTTGTCATGAGTTCAGGTCGTCGTTTAACTGAAATTCTTCTGAAAAATTCATTTTCAATGGTTAATACACGACGAAGTAGCGTCGGTTCGGTGACAACAACACGAACGAATTCGATACCATCGGAAATCAGTATTCTCGACGAACAGGACTACGAAAACAATCGAGAGATCATGCGAGATCTTATCAAAGAAATTCAAATAAAAAAATCAGCGAACAATTTCGATGAAATCTTTCTCGAACAAGATAATGTCATCGGTTGTCTACTAAGAACATTTGTTCTCTATGCCGATGATGCTCATGAACAAAAACGAATTTCAAAAGAAAATATGCAGAAATTATTATCGAAATCCGAGATTTTCGATGCAGATTATACATCGACGATGTTTGCCGATGATTGGAATGATTTACGTACAGAAATGATCAAGAAAAAGATCTACGAACGAAAAGTGAAAACATTCGATTTCTGTGGTTTTATTCAAATGATCGACAAGATTAAATTTCGTTTAAATCGAAGTAAAGATGATATTATCAAGCGAATTCTAACGGCAGAGATTTACGAAGATCTAACTCGATTGAAACAAATTCGGGATAAGATTCATTTAGGTTTATTACCCTCGATCGATACATTAGAGAAATTGTATGACAATGTAAGAAAATGAACGAACGAGTCATTGAGAAAGAATTGATTCTTCAATTTCCGATTGCTAGATGCAATTGAACATGACCGATAAAAGGAAATCGAAGAAAAGAAAAAAACGCCGAAAGAGAAAGAAAAAATCGAAAGTGAAAACAAAAAAATCTATTCAACAAAATCAATCGATTATCGTTCAATCAGAAGAGAAATATTCGACAACAAAAGAATCAATTCAATTAACAACTCTATCGAAACTTGAACCATGGATTAAACGAAATGAATTCGACGTAAAAAATCTCTTGGCAAACAAACACAATTGCTAATCATTCGTTGTTTTTACTTAGAAAGATCTTATGATGAAATTAGCTGATTTATTTCAATTAGCTTCATTACAATTTCAGCCAGGATTAATTCGAGAAAGTGTTTTTATCCAATGGCTTCGAGCGGCTCATATCGCTCCAGATGTTTATTCATTGAACTTGATTGGTATCGATCAGATATCTTCGTTCTTTTCTTATCGAACAACAAATCGATTCTCTATTCATAGAAAGCGCCTTATCGAACGTTTTAGCTCGATATATCAATGAGAATAAGTACAAACTCGGTACGGATACATTCGAATGGAATGGTTTTATCGAATGTATACGAATATTAGCATCTGAAATCGGTTTAACATTGAATGATTTTGTTCGAAAACTGCTCGTAGCTGACGAAAGTTCATTTCGACAGTGGCAAACGGAGATCGAATATATTCCAGAAGTTGGCACGCATACTAAAGCCAATCGACTTTGGGACGCAAAAAAGGTTCTCGTTGCTGTCAATCTCATGCGTGATGTTGTTGACGATAGTCGAAAATTGCATTTAACCGATGATGAACGTAAACGATTACGTTCTCTCTACAAAGAATTTGCAACATTTGCCTATCGTCGTCAAAGTTCACATTTGGAAGCACGTTTAACGAATTCAGTTCTCAGCAATTGGATGCGTGAATGTCATATTCTCGATGATAAATATACAGTCAATGAATTGGATAAAGATTTTATTTCGATCTTAGGTGATTTTACATTAAACGGTGTTTATTCTCAAGGTACACGCGATGTTGATTTCGATGGTTTTCTGGTTCTTATACAAACAATTGCTGCACATAAGCATATTCGAGCCGATCATTTAGTTCAAATGATTTTTGCTGGACCACGTAGTCCGTTGCAAAAAACAAGTGAATTCAATGAACATATGGATCGAACAAAAATTCAGACAAGTCAGGGTGTACAAAAAACTTAGAAAAAAAAGATTAAAAATAAAATAAAATAAAATAAAAGTCTTTTTTTTTGCTTTTGTGAAGTCTAATGAACAGAAGATTCTTCTTTCTAAAGAGCAAGAACAGAAACAAAGTCGAATGAATTTCGAAGAGAATTAATTGTTGACCTTATAAACTCGTGCTTGTTCCATTTGTTCGATTATCTGTTGACGTTGTGCACACAACGAACTATAATTTTTCTCCGTTCGTCCCATAGGATGAACATGATAAGGTCCAGGAATCTTTTTCGGCAAATCCCAAGTTCCTATAAATTCTCCGAATGGCGATCGTTTCGATTTTTCAATGCCCGGCAAGATATGTCCATTGTTATCGGCAAGGAAACTACTTGCATTCAACGAAGCCGACGCTTTCGGATGCTAAAATATTAACACAGAAAAGCTAATTTACTTCAATTCAATTAGACATCTTATTTGCGTTTGCTAATTCAATTTATATGTATGTGTGCTTTTTTTCTCTCTTTCTAAACTGGTTACTAACCAAGCCTGGTTGAGGATCCCGTGGAACTTGATAATTTTGTAAGCATTTCGGTGCGAAACTTTTTTCGTACTGCGAAGCACTATAATTTCGTGACATGTCTGTCTTAGCCGCAATTGTTAAAACGAAGAAATAAACAGTAATGATAGAAAAAAAAAACTTCTCCCGGTTGCCATTATTGACGTGAAACGAACTGTTATTGTCAAAGCAACAGAATGTAAGATTTTTTTGTGTTCTTTTCCTTCGAATGTGTCGTTAGTGATCGACCGAAGATTCTTTTTTTTTTACTTATTTGAATCAAATAATAATAATAATAATTATTTATTTATTTTCTGAATTAGTCAATGGCTAATGCACAAAAAAAGTCAAAGAAATCACCAGATAAATTCAACATCAATGTTGTTGGATAACAGAAACAAAAGAGAGAGAGAGAGAAAAAGAGTTGTTGTTGCTCATGATAATATAGCAAAAGGATAAGAAAATGAATTATTTGTTCTATTTGTATATACAGAGAAAAAGAGAAAATCAAATAAAGAACGATGAAAATAAAATTACAAAAGTTCGTCGTTTATCTCATTAGAATGATGATTATTATTAGGCGATGATGAAAGTGCCAAAGTTTCGCATCGAAAAACAGGTGTACCGAGTTTAATCGGTGCTGCACCACGTATAGGTACGGATGTTTGACTAAAATATTCGATCATACGTGAAACACTTGCAAATGGTCGAGAACATTCTCCTAGGATATAAACACCTGCTGAATAACATATACGCATATGCATACAACTTTTTGCCGTTCTAAATGACAAAATGAAGAAGTTTTTAATGAATGAATGGATGCCGAAGTTTACCTGATAGACAGTGAATAATCATTTTGATTGCCACTTTCACTTTGACGAACAAGAAAACTACCTGGTGGACGTGTTTGTAAGATAGTTTCAGCTGTTCGTCGTGACATTGCGTAATGATACCAACTAAAAAAACAACAAAATATCGTATGTTTATGAAATTTAATATCGAAAACAAAACGAATCAACGTACAAATAACGATCAATCGGAATAATTGTGTCAATATCCGATGTTAATGGAAGAGGAGGATTACGACTATTTGTTTTCGTAATTTCTATGAACGAGTAGAATTAATTTTTTTGTAAATCAATCTGTTTTCCTACCTCCTGGTGTTGTACTATGATGATTAATTTTATCTTCTGGTGAACATGTGCTATGTCGACAAGAATTTATCGTTGGAGAAACAAGTGGAAATGGTGGTGTCGATTGTTGTTTCAATTCTTCTGTACTTGGCATGTTCTGTAATGAACTGTTGTTACTTCGATTGTTTGTTAGATGATGAGGAGGAGGAGATGAAAGACTATTGATAAGAGATGTTTGTAATGTATCCCATGGTCGTTCATAAGCAATAGCTGAATCTTCATTGGATACAATCGATGTTTTAGGTAATGAAGATGCCGATATGTTAGTCGAACGAGTCGATGAACTCAATCGTTTGAATCGTTGTAAAGCAACCTTAACAAAAACAAACAAACGAAGAAGTCAGTCTTATCAATGAAAATAAATGAGCGTACTTCGAATGACATCGGTTTCGTATCATCTGTTATCAATGGTGATTCAGTTGATGATGATGAGATTGTACTACATTGTGAATTAATATTGATGGACTCGGATTGTTGTTCGACGATATGAGAAAGATCAACTTTAGCTGGCGCGGTATTAACACGTTGTGAATGTTCATTCGATGGTGATGATTGAGCAAAAACAAAACTACGCGATGTATCCGTGCCCGAACGAACAACATGAGCATTGAGACAGTAGGAAATCTTTTTCAATGATGGATCGAGACTTTCATTGATTGAGTTATTGTTATTATTTGTATTCAAAGTATTCGATGATCGATTACGAGTATTACTATTACTGCCACATTGACATGTAATATTCGTTGTCGACGATGGTGATGAGGATAGAACGGGTGGTATTAAACCACCGGGTGGTAATGGTGGAAGTAGAGGAGGTGAGGGTTCTCGAAGTGTAAATGATTTTTTCGTTGATGATGTCGTACGTGCCGAACGAGTTCGTTGAAATGGATTTTGATTGTTGTTATTATTCAAAGAAGACAAAGTCGTTGATCGATTGTTTGTATTCGATGATGGATGGAGTAATGCATCGGTTAACGAAGTGATCGCATTCGTTGTTGTTGTTGTTGGTCGTTTTTCACTGAGTAATTTGAATTTTTCTTCTTGAGATTTCAAATCCCATGGTGAACAATACGATTCTTCTGATACACCGTGCGTTTGAAAAGGTGAACGTGCTGCTGTTGCGGCACTCATTGAAGCCCGACAATTGTTATTGTTATTGTTATTATTTGTTGAAAATTCTGTTAAAGTACGATCAATTGCATCTAAAGAGACACTCAGACATGTACGTTCGATGTTGACAGTTTCAAAACAAAAGTTATATATCGATCGAGTGGTGGCGATGATGATGAGAGACAATACGCACGCATAGTATTCGTCAAATGAATAGGTGAACAGCTGCACGAGAAAGCAAACTCAGCTGAGCAGAAGAAACGAAGAATTCCATCTCTAGTCAATGTGCCCCGGACGTTCATTATCCAACGGCAGCGAGGAGAGAGAAGAAAAAACGAGAAGGAAGGAGAAAAAGATATACACATGCATATGTACGTGTATGACCGATGCTGCTCTCAATGAACATAGTCTGTCTATCTTTTTTTTTAAAGAGAAATAAGACAGACAATGGCGGATGAATAAGGTCAAGAACTATCACAATAGTTAAAGTAGTTCTGTATGCTGATTAATTCTCGTTTTGTCTATCTTATTCTATCATGATGAGTTTGTTGTGATTGTCTGCGAGACAATTATGTTCTCGAGCTTTTGCTTTTTTTTCATTTATTCGTTCTCTAACTTACGTAAGAATCGTGCGAACAAACTAACGACAATTGATTCAATTGTTGATCCGCATAGTAAGCAAAAGTGATGGCAAATAACCGACTAATTCTTTTTCAACTCTCGTGTGCTTATAAAGCCATACAACACGTTCAACTTCAATCAGCCGCCCTCGTACTCCCAACCTCTCCTAGTTCAATGTATAAGCGCGCTTTTAACGTTCGTATACTACGATTATTTTCTTTTGTCTATTTTCAATACGCAAAACACAACAAAAACTACCCCCTATTCTTTCTCTACTCAAACGAATTAAAACGAACGCGATGACCAACAAATCATATCGCTGATATTCGCTTCTATTTGTAATCTACGATGAAGTGAAATTAAAATAAATGATTGTATTCATAAAAGCAACAAAAAGGGCAAGTCTACAAATAATACTATCGATCGTCTAATGGCACATACATATTGTCAATAAAGAAACGAGTGCAATCGCCTAAATACACGCATACAAAACATATAAAACATTGACCCTCCCAATATGTACATACGCTCACTACACACACACACACATATGTATTACTTCGAGACTTATAATATTCAGTTTTTATCTCAATCGATAGCCTATAAATAAAAGAAAAAAAACCTTGATAGAGAGAAAGAAAAGAATTTCTGATCATAGTATTACAAAACTTCTCTCTTTCTCTCTCTCTCTCTCCTGTTCATATGGTAATAATGAGAATATCCATATATTCGACCTCAGCGGGAGACATCAAACATCCGAACAGCTGCAGCTGTTTCTTTGTTTCGTACGTTCTCTCTCTCTCTCGTTTTTTACCTCTCTCCTGCTCAATTTCAATCCTCGATTTTGTTATGATTATTCTCGGTTGGAACTTACGTTGATGTTGTTGGTGATGAGCGTGTTGTTGATGTTTAGTAAACGACGATTCACAGCCATTTTCCTTGGCAGCACCGTTGCCATTTGGATAAGAAAGAATGCAAGGCTATAAGATAGAAAAAAATATAGGGAAAAGGCCAAGTATTATTATTAATTCCGAAAAAAAAATGAAGAAGAAATCCAATCGGGAAATCTAATATAGAAAAGGAAAAGCACATTCACCAATGTTCGCTTGCGTTCTCTCATGTTACCAGCAAAACAAGCCAACATTTTGTATTCGATCCGTCGTTCGCTCATTCAATTAGTAATGTAACATTGATCGTCGAATCACGCGTCATCATCGTCGATTATATCATAAATGTAGAAACTCGAAAGACATTTATCTATACGTACAAATGAATATTTATTTATTATGTCATTTTCTCGATGAGATAGATCTTCAGATGATGAAAGACTTAATGCCTTCAACCAAATGACTCGAAATCTGTCTGCATACAAATAACACAGACGAAAGGATGAACAGCTAGGATAAAAGAACACAGTATGCGATAATTAGGATCAATGTTTACGTAAAACGACTAGATGAATTTTGTAGGTAATAGGATTCGATTTCATTGAAAGAGCACCGAGATAAATGCGAATATAAGTATATATATATGGGTGTCTCGTTCTGCTCCTTTCAGCCCTTTTTTTTATATCGAGAGAGACATTTGCACTGAAGGACAATATTTGATGTGTCCGAAATGGAAAAAATTCTCATTTTTGATGACAAGTCTATGAAAGATGGAGGATATAACCTTCATTTTCCGTGGCTCATTTACACATTCGAACGACTAGTGGTGTCGATTACTCAAACTGATGATTAACAGTCGAAGGGCAACATGTTGATGCAGAGATATTCTCGGAAATTTACCTGTTCCGAAGGTAGATGATTCGATTGTCTGAACGATGAAGTTTTTGGTAAAGATCGATCAAAAAATGAAACAAATGGCATGATCTGAAAAGAAAAGAAAAAAAAGACGAATGTGGCGAGAGACAGAAAAAACAAGAAATGAAAATGTTCAATCGAGTTTATATAATCGAAACTCGAGTGTTCAATAATAAACAAGAAAGAGAAAGAACGCAAGGATATCGAAGAAATAATTCGTTCGACGAACGAGCCAATGAGAAGCGTTGGTGAAGAAATATACAGTAGTGTGTGTTTAGGTTGTTGTTGTTTTTTTTCTTTTGACTCGACGATAAATATTGAAAATGCCACGCAAAACAAATGATGAAAACGGTTCAGACATCGAACCCGAACGTATTCTTGTTCATAAATTAGTCGATTCGAGTAAAGCTCAACGAGCGAAAGCAGTCGAACGATTGAAAGCATGGATCAATGCTCGAACATTGAATTCAGCGAGTTTCTTTTCGTACGATGATTTAATTAAAATCTGGAAAGGTCTTTATTACAATATGTGGATGGCTGATAAACCGGTTTTACAAGTAAAAGCAAACTTTTGTTTGTTTGTTTTTTTTCTGAATGAAAAGATTTGATTGTAGGATGAATTGGCATCGGATATTTCATCGTGGATACATGAATTTCGAGATGTTGATCAAGCACGATTGTATATCGATGCAGGTTTTGCAACATTTGCTCGTGAATGGTGGGGAATCGACCGTTGGCGACTAAGCAAATTCATGACTGTAAAATGAGATTTTATGATTTTTTGATAAATTTCGAAAATTTTCTTTAGTTCGTTCGTTATTTTCTTCGTGAATCGTTTGTTTATCTCAAACAACTCAAATGGCTTAAAGTTCATGTAAAAAAATTCACTAAAATGCTTGAAAAAAACGTTCTCAGTCCAAATGAAAACCGTGCTTGTGATGGTTAGATAGAATTTTGTTTTTTTTTCTCAAATTTGGATTCTTATGAAATTTGAATTTAGGTTTAAAATTGCACATAACCGATATTTATCTCGAAGAACTCGCTAAAGTCGGTGGTGTTGCATTGAAACCAAAACGATTGCTTCTTCTTCTCTCGCCATTTTTTCAAATAATCAAACTATCGGACAAGTAACTCGTGTTGTTCAGTTCGTCGAAGGCAAAAATCATTGATTTATCGGTATTTTCTAGTGAAGTTCTTGTTAAACACGTTTTTAAACATTTCTTCATTCCGATTATTCAATATTCCGATGTGGGAATCGATCCTGATGCCGAAGAAGAAATGGAAACGATCGAAGCATTCGGTAGACAAGCTATTGAAGAAGAAATTGAAATGAATAACGAAGATGACGAACAAGATGAAGATACAGCTTTACAAGTAAACTCGACGATGAAGTCGAATTCAAATGAAATCACTCGGTTTTCTAGTTTGATTATAAACTTCTTTCGGAGAAATTAATTAAATTAGCTAAAGTTGATACTTGTAAACAAAAGAATCGCAAACAAATTTACGAATTAGCTCGAAAGTAATCGATTACTGTTCTTTCTTTTTTGAATATTAAATATAATCTCTTAGATTTGATGCACTTGGACGTGGAATTTATCCGTTGAATGATGAAAAATTACCCGAAGTATTCGAATCGACGAAATTATCTTGTGAAGTCGATGTGGATAATTTACGAGGTTTACAAAAAGATCTCGGAGAACTTGGTCATAAGAAAAAATCAGCAACAAAACCCGAAGAAATCGATCAACTTCTCGAAAAATATAATGTAAAACAACAAACATCTTCTTGCAAATCATCATTTTTTTTTCGTTTTTCAGCCCGTGAAGAAACGTCGAAAGAAACAATACGGAAAGGTTGCTAAGAAAAAAGCTAAAGTCTCAACAACTGATTAATCCCGTTATGTTTTGTCTCTACACACCGATTGTTTTTTGTTTGAGTGTGTATACAAATAAAATAAAAACGAAAACTCGGAAGATTTTCATCCGATCAGTGATAAATATTGATTTATTAGGCGAATATACAAAGGACTCGTTTTAACAACAGCAAGAATAAAAGAATTTTAAATTGAATTTTTATTTCACCAGGCTTATTTATTGGCTGCTGTGGTAGCGGCGGCGGCTGCTGCATCGCGAGCGACGAGCAGTTTTAAAGTAGCCGTTGCACGTATCTGTAAACGGTTGTCAAAATCAAAATCTGCATATTTCTCCTAAAAGAAAAGCATTTGCAAAAACGAACAATCGGTTTCGAATGAAATTGATTTACTTTTGCTTTGGTTAACAATTCTTTGGCTCGTTCAGAATTCTAAACATATAGAGAAAAAAACGCACAAGAATGATTTGATAATGACTGAAGAGAATCTACTTGTCGATAGAGATATTCGAGGATACCGAGTTCACACGTTGCAAATGGAAGGATATATCGAGTGAACGTCAATTTGGAATCATCAGCTCGAGCTAAAGCTTCGTCATAACACTAACAAAAGCCAAATAAGAAAAGAAACGAAAAGAAAAACAGAGAAATTCTACATTTTGAGCGTAGTCATAATCTTGAAAGATGTTGTGTACGGCTCCTTCGAGAAAGCAGATTATGGGTCGAAGTTTAACATCATCTTTCGGATGATCTCCGTGCTTTTCCATAGCTAAAATCGAGCAGAAAGTTTCAATCGAAATGGAAATATATTTCCTATTACTTTGAAGAACTTTTTCTAGCACTGGACGTTCACAAAGTGGCAAAAGAATCCAAAGATATAGCATTTCGAAAGTTAGAATATGTGCTGTTGAAACAGTCGGAGGGTTTTTCTTTAAATAATCTAACTGAAATCAAATCGAATTCGAGCGTTTGCAAAGTAAAATAAAAGAAATTACGCGTTTTTGCACAAATAATTCAACGGGATTCGAACGTTTTTGCAGGGATTTAATTCCATCTTGGACGTAATTCGCCGAGCTTTTCTCATTGTTCATTGCAGCTGTACAGACTAAATTCATTCAAACGTAATTAATAATCTATTCAAAACATTCTCGAAATCATCTTACGTGCACAAACATAACAGTAAAATGCTTTCGACCAACGACTTTCTTCTTTCAATCTATTTAACAATAAACGAATTTTTATTAAACGTATTCAATTTGTCTCACTTATTGAAATAAGCTAAAGCATATTCAAAGTGTAACGTCATCAAATAGCAAAATCCTAAATCATAAATAAGAATTTGATCTAATTCATTGGATCTATTTTCTGGTAGTTGATTGTTTGATATTGCCAAGCCATTGAGAAATGTCGATACACATTTCGAAAGATCTCCCTAAATCGATTCCTCAATCAATCGATCGAATTTGAAAATCTTTGAATTTACTTCGATACGTTCGACACGTCCTTGAAAATAAATAAATAATGTCGATTGATGATATTTGTCGATATTTCGTTTGAGAATCGTTTTTGCTTCGGTCATATCTAATTAAAAATATGCTTATTTCATTTTCGAAAATCTTAGCTGAGATTTTACCAGGTGGATTGGAGATATCAATAGCAAAAAATGGTTGAATGATACAATGATACCAGAGTAATGTTAGATTAGCTAATGGAGCTTTCATATCGGTACTTTGGCTAGAGAACCGAAGTGCTGCCAATGCTGCTTTTCTATTTCGATAAAGAAGAAAACTTTGATTTTCGATTTGATGAAACCGAATTTGTTACCGATCGCCTTCGAAACCGAGAAATTTAATTAATTTCATAATCCTCGGCGGAACAAACGAAAGTGCGATTTGAAAAAGTCCATAGCCAAACGAAACCGATCCTAGTAATCTTTTAATCGTATACAACGATAGTTCATCGGGTGATTCATTGGTATCACTGCCGAAACTTTTAAATGACAATTCATCATCATCTTTCTCTTCGTCAACTGCATTTTCGAATTGTATGACGAGATTTTCTTCCGGTTTCGATCCGTAATCTCTTTCCGCATTGACATCTTTCGATCGATATAAATCGAATAATTCACTATGAAGTTTCTCGTAGATTTTCCATGCTTTTCGTAATAATAGACCTGCACTGAATAATCCCGATAGTTCCTGTTTAACAAGTGTTAAAATCGCTGAAAACAAACAAAATTATAACGAAATAACGTCAAAAATCGTCTCGTACCTTGATATAATTTACAATCAGCAACAACAACACGTCGAATTAAACTTTCTTCATAAGTGATTTTCTAAAAAAAAAACGAAAGAATTTGTTTTAATAATTAATAATTTCAATTTACTTTCGGATCAGTCGATGGATTTGTTCGTATGAATTTCGTTGCCGTTTCATTTGCACATAGTTTTTCACTTTCAGCTAGATCTTTTCCTGCTTGACTTAATCGTTGATCATCAAACGAAATAATCGCTCGCTAGACACAACAAAAATCATCAAAAACAAAACTTTAATTTCTCGTCGATTTACCATAAACGAAACAAACGACCAACCGCCATTCATCAATGGCGAATAGAGTCGATATTGATTGAATAGATTTTGACACGCATCGAGATCGTTGTTTAATAAAAGTTGCATGCCTCTACAACTCATTTCAACGTCATCGATATCCGTACACATAGATTGAGCCATCTAGAAAAAATTCGAATGGACGGAAGAATAATTCGTAATTGTATAAAAACAAAAAGAAAAATATCTATAAAATCTTATTAAAAGTCGAGTCAAGTTTAGTAAATGAGTGAAGATAATTGAGACGACGTTCTTCTTGTAAATAATGGAGCATTTCAAGTTTATCAAATTGCATTTTATCGAGATAATTACGGCCATTGTAAGTGACCGTATCGCGAAATTTACGTTGCATTTCGTTGAATTGTTCGGTGATTTGTTTTTCGAGTATGGAAAGTTGATTGTAGAGATATGTTCGACGACGAGATTCACTCAAACGCATTTTTGAATTACCCATTTTACCGGATTCGAAAAATCGATTGGCATCCGAAGCCGTTCGTTCGAAATTCTCGAGATCATTAATAAATTTTTCTCGTCGAACAATTAACTGTGCAATCGATTCCCAAGCTTCCAATGCCTGAAATTCATCTCAATAATTATCAACAAACAACAACAACAACACAATCCTACTGATTCGATCAGTTTTTCATATTCAATTGTACTGTATTTAACAGCCATGTGTAATCGATCGTTATCAACCATTTTTAATAATTTCCAAATCTTTTCCAAACGTTTTTGTGCGTTGATATTTTTGACATTGTTTAAAATTGTTGTTAACAAACGTTTGCTCGAGAGAAGTTTTTCGTTTGTAATCGGATCGAAGAGATTAATTCGTTTTGCTTTGGGTTTACGATTTTCTAGATCCTGTTCGAATTGAACAATGGGATCGTCATCAGGATTCAAAACTGGATCATGGCCAAGACCACCAAGTAAAACTGTATCCGCATTCCAAACACCGGGCTCGAATTTAATTTTTCGTTCTTTTAATTGAGCAATACGATTTTCTCGTTCGATCAACGCTCGATTTCGTTCATCGAGCAGAGCTTGATCTTCTTCACTCAAACGATTATCTTCCGGTAGTTTATCATGTAAATGATAAATATGATGAAGATAATCGGTCGATTGAGTGTGAAGATATTTGAGATAATCATCGGCCGTATGAACTTGTGTCCAATAGTCTTTCCATTGTTGAAAGTCACGTGTTTGTCGAGCATCACGTGGTTTAAATGACGCAATTAGTTGAGGATCAGGAATAAGACTGAGATTAATCGTTGGTTCAGCTGTACCTTTGTGTCGACTTTTGGGATTTCGTTTCTTTTTTGCTTCGATTTCTTCTTCGATTCGACGTGGATCAGGTGTTAATACCCAACGTTCACGATCATTATCAACATTTGTCCATGGTGGTTCAGTTTGTTTTGCTAATGAATGATTGTATATTTGTTCAGGATAGGGCTTAGTTAATGATGATGATGCTTGTGCAGCTACAAGATCAAGATTAGTTGGACATTTAACAACATATTTATCCTAATAAGAAAAACAAACAAATAAGATTTTTGATTTTCCTACAATTTCCCTTGACAATAAACCAAAAAGAAAAAGAAATTTTATTCCCTCAAGATATTCCCATTGACTTACAGTATCTAATTTAAAACAATGATTCATATCGATTGTGCTGAGTAATTGTTCGTACACTTCTTTTATTGTTTGGCCAATATGTAGATTTCGATCGAGATAAGCAACTGTATCATCGTCGATATCACCGAAATAATTATTGAATATTGTCGGAAAACTTGTTAGAAGAAACGACGATTGAAAATAGAAATTCGCAAGTGTTATATCTGAGATACGGAATGTCATCTAAACAAATCAAATAGCAGTTGAATAATAATAAAAAAAAAACAGGTTTTAGTTTTTTCTACATTTTTGAATGTTTTTTCGATAGATGATGGTTGAGGACATAATGGTTCATCTCGAACGTTTTCTCTATTTAAAAATAGAATTAGTTTTTGGCTGGTTTCTATTTTATTCGAAATTTACTTTAATTCATCAAGATAATGTTTTCGTTTCTTCGCAATTGCGATAACCGTCTGTTTACATTGGTCAATACGTTGTTTAGCATCATGTGATGAAGTTAAAACCTAGATAATCGAATAGTTTATCGATGGAATTTTGTTTGTTTTGCAAGCAAACTTTGATCAGAGGTGGAATATCATCGGACTGTTCTTTATCTTCAATTGATTCTTTCGTTGTTAATTGTATTAAATCTGTTCGATTTGAGATTAATTTTGCTGATTCAATTTCTCTTTTCTATTTACGTCAATTTCTAATTTTGATTTGACATGAAAATTTGATTTTACTTTTTTTTCTTCATCGACAAAATATCGTTCACGAATGATATCAGTTGTTTTATATTTCGATTTTTTTACTGGACTAAAATTGAAATCTAATTCTTCGGAAAGAAATTTCTCGTGAATATTCGGTAGTGAACCGTAATTCGATCGTTTTAATATTCTAGATAAAATCAAATAAATCAACGAATGAAATAATTGTGAACGAACCGAGCTCGATCTTCTCGTTCTTTGTCCAATTGAGATTCGTCGGGTTTTTTAGCAGATTTTTGTTTTGTAATTTTTGGTTGATCGGAAATCTTTTTCGACGGTGTTGTCGAATCAATTGATCGAGTCATTGGCGGTAAAATCACAGGTGGACGACGAAAACGATTGACATCCGGTATGCCTGCCATTAACTACAAACGACAGCTGATTTATTTTAAACATTGAAAATTCAAGTTACTTGATGATAGACTTGTCTTGATTCATAGTTTGGACCTTTAGGTTGATATTTATAACTCTGGCCGGCGTATACAATCTAAATGTCAAGGTCAACGTGAGAAAAAAGAATGTATTCGTTTCGATGAACTTTATCTTACGAGATCACGTATATCCGGACGATGTTGAGATAGAACAGTTGTTTTAGTTAAACGTTTTGGTGCACTTTTTTGTCGTTTTTCGTCTTGCATTACGCCTTTCTTTAAACGTTCTTCTTCAATCATTTCCAATGCTAAATGTTCACGCAATGAGTGTAAATTAATTCTAAGAAAAAAATCAGTCATTCGAAGAATTGCTCGAAATCTCTCGAGATATCTATTCTCTTACAAAGTGTTTATTCGATCGGCAAGTAATGTTCGTAATCTTGTCATATTTGCTGTATGAGAAAAAACGTAACGATCATGAAAGATTTGTGCTTCTTGAATCGTATGTTCGAAAATATTCGCGCTAATCATAACAATATTAACGATTAGCCGACGGTATAATTCAGCATTTCGTCTATTAGATATTAATGGATGTGGTACACGCATTTCTTCGATATCCATCCATTTCGAACGCATTTGCGTAAGAACAACAGTGGCTAATTGAGAGACATCATCAGCTGATAGACGACTTGTATCTGTACTGACTTCGTTTAAATTTAAACGACGACGAATTAAAGTTAGTAAATTATCAATATCACGTGGTATTGTATCAATTGTAACTTCCTCCTGAAAAAAAAAATTCAAAATGTTAGAAAAAAAATACACGAAGCTCAACACGCAGGTACATTAGGTGGAGTGACAGGTCGTTCAGGTTGCAGTCGACGTGCAAACATTTGAACGGATTCTAATTAAATACAGAGAATATATTTATTTCTATGATGATGAGATGAAGAAAAAAAAACGTTGTCTACCCGCTGTTTCATCATGTTGTTCGAAAATAGAAAGTTTACCGATTGTGTTTTTAAATGATTGATCAATTTCATTCTAAATTTATGTATTTACTTTTATCTTAATATTAGAACTTCTTTTATTGATTTACTTTTAATGTTTGTGCATCAGCAAGATCAAACGCTTTCTGAGATCGACGATGAATGTCTCGAATTGATTTTTCATCGTCGGGCGTCGTAGATAAGTCATAAATGTTTTCTACCTGTGATAATGACGCACGCATTGACTGTTTATTGTTTATACTCATTCAAGCGTATATGTACGTCGGAAACAATAAAAAGAATGCTACTTGTAGGCGTTTGTAAGCGTCCTACCAAAAATGAATTGGGTAACTAAGATGTTTGATTAGCCTATTTTCTAAGCAAATAATCAACATGAAAAAGATGTCAGTAGAATAAGGTTTGTTATTTACTTAAAAAAGACTATGTATTTTGTTGAACTTACTGACTTTTTTTTGACTAGATGGTCTTAAAAGAAAATGAAATCATCTTGATTCAAAATGAACCTGTAATTAATCACAAAAAGTGGCTGCGTAGGTGATAGTGCGATGATAAAACACAAAATGGAAGTGCAAAAAATAGCAGCTTATAGAAGGTCAAAATACCCTAACCAAAGCACGATTGAAATGGCAATGAAGCTTTCGTTTTTCTCTTCGCACGTTATGCATCAATAATTATTATAATACTAAAAACATATAAATGTGTGTGTGTGCTCGTATTTATCTTTTGTTTTTACTCCGTCTGATCTAGTGAAAATGTATAATACACGACGTTGCAAACTATCTACTTATTTATTACTTATGACTGTTGTTTGTATCGTGGTATTATTATTGAATTATATTTTAATGAAATATGAAATTCATGAGGATTCATCAATGTCGAACGATTTGCACAACAATCAACTGTCAAATATGAGTCTTAATTATTTAAGACGAATGCTTCTCAAAAATCTGTCAATGACTTGTCCTAACGTGTCGAAGAATTCTATTATTTATCATAAACAACCTCCAAATGTTCAGAAAACACAAGCAGAAAATCATAGTTATGCATTGACTTTAGAACGACGAACGAGTTGTAACTTAGCGAATCCGGAGAATTGTTTTCATACGAAAAAAAGTTTAGTGATTACATTCTGGAGTGAACAAACTCGTCAACGATGGTTATCTAAACATTTACTCTCATCGTTTCCAGAAAAATACTACGACTACATCGTTATGGTTCACGATCGATCTACTTGGAATAATTTTTCAGGTTACGAGAAAATCATCTGGATTCACGTACCAAATCAAGTTAAATTTTGGTATATCAAACGTTTTCTTTCGCCTCATATTTTTCGAGCTTATCATTATATTTGGGTGCTCGATGATGACGTTCGATTTGAGTTTAATCCACGTGCATACGAATGTGTTTCAGAGAAATACAATATTATTCTCTCCGCACCTGCAAGAGGTGAAGGTGTTGTAATCTATAAAATGACGAGAGTTAAACCTCGGTACACGTCTCGTATAGGTCGATGGACAAATTTCATTGAAATAGGACCGATGTTTACTGCGAAATCATCAGTATTTATTTGTTTATGGAATGTTTTGAGTGAAATGAATGGTTTTGGATTTGGACTTGATTGGAAATGGTGCGGAATTCTTAGTGAATATTGCGGCGAACGGTATCCTCTGAATAGATTATGTGCTATTTTGGATAGTTTTGTGGTGCATCATGATTCACAAAGAATTAATACTGTAAAAGAGGGTCTTCGAGAAAAGGCAGCTTATAATAAGTACATGAAGTACTTAAATAAGCCGGCTGCATTCGAAGCAATTGCATCCGATTCAACACAATTAAATTTATGTAATAAAAATATTTCAAGAAGTTAGAATTTCTATTGAATGAGGTCGCTCTTTATCAGTGTGTAGGACATACACACTCGAGTAAATGATTGGCGCGTTCGTTCTCGTATAGTCATTTTCAATTGTAATTATGCCATTACTTTTGTCGAAATAAAAGACACATTTTTTGGGTTGATTTTTATAGATTAAAAGAGGAAAAAACCACAATGGGTAAAGGACATAAAGATCGTCGACGAGAAAAACGAGCTCGTGAACTTGAAGAACAAGATAAAGACGTTGCATTACTAAAAAACGAACTTCAAGAAGAACAAGAAATTCTAAAACAAGAACTAGTGAAAAAACAAGATGAAAAAACATCAAATGAAACATGTAGATAGGTTATTTGATTTACAAGATCTTCTATTAAATTATCTATTTTCTACGTAGTATCTGATACAGATTCTGGTCATGGTACTAGTACAACAACAGTAACAGATTCACCGAAGATGAATCGACAAGATGAAACTGTCGAACTTTTGAAAAGAAAAACATCAGTCAAAGGTCTTATCAATATTGGTAATACTTGTTTTTTCAATGTTATCGTTCAAGTTTGTACTTACATCTAACGATAATCAATCTATCAATCAATTTCCTATTCTAGTCACTTGCTCATACATCTCTATTAATCGATACATTGTATCGAACACTTTCTGTTCTAATGAATGGTAACGGAAGAAAATATTCGTCAACTACAACTACTCAGTTAATGATGATACTTGATGAATTTACATTACCCGATCGAAAGAAACAGAGTATCGATCCAAAACCATTGTTTAATAGTCTTATTCAAAAGTAGAAATTTTTTTTTTAAAGAAAAATCGATGATTTTTTGTCTTGAAAAATGAACTTTTAGAATCCCAACGTATAAAGGATATGATCAACATGATACACATGAACTTTTCATGAATTTGATGTTAATTCTACGTGCTGAAGAAGCTGAAGTAGAAATTTTTTTCTTTCAATTGGTTGATTGATTAGTTGTTCTGATTTTCTAGCTAAGACATTTACCAAATCGACAAACAGTTCAATCTGAAAACGATGATCATCCATCGAAAATGTTTTGCTGTATGTTTATTAAGAATATCTCGTGCGAAGTCACATTATTCATTGTTTAGTAATCGGATGCAATGAACCATATACAACCTATGATTCGATATTCGGCGGTCATTTACTCGATGTCATCACATGTAAAAAATGCGAAAAAGTACAAACGAATTCATTGAAATTCAATCATTGATCGAATTCTTTGTGAATTTCTAGTCATTGATGAAGATCGAACCGTTTCTTGGCTTACTTTTACCATTAACTGATCGAGTAAATAAATAGAAACCGATTGTGAACTGTTTTTTTAACAAAAAAAAGATTTTAATTAGATGTCTCCAACAGAAAACTATAAAAATCGACGTAAACGTGATGAATACACAGGAAATAAATCGAAAAAAGAAACCAAAACATTGTCACGAAAACAATTAAAAGCGTTAGCAAAACATGAAAAGAAAAATGTAAGATCGATCTTTCGATTCTGTTTTTCATTTAATTTCTTGGTTTGATTTTTCTCAGCAACGTCGAAGTGCAGCTAGTGGCTCTGGGAAAATTCGAAATCGACAAGCAGCAAAGAAAAAAAACGTCGAAGAAGATCTGCCACCAGAAGAAACGACTGAAACCAGCATGATAGAACAAGTCAATACACCAGCTGAAGAAGAAAAGCCAACAGACGAAAATGTTGAAGAAAAACCAGTAGTCGAAGAAAAACCAATAGAAGAAAATGTTGAAGAGAAAGAAAGTGCTGAAGAAGAGGAAGATGATGATGATGAAGATGAAGAAGTGAAAAAATCTTTGACAACAACTGAATCCGTCTGTGTACTTGCTGATATGGTTTCGAAATTGACCTTAATTCATGAAACATCATCTCGTCCATTGCCATTTGTTGATCAAACAATTGCTCAAAAATTTTTAAATTGTCTAAAAACAACGAAGAATACATCAGAGATAACCGATACAGATAATATCAAAGCATTAGCCGATTGTTTTCAGCGTTATTTTAAACCAGAAATACTTTCCGGAGAGAATCTATTTGATTGTTATTATTGTCGATCAAATGATCCAACACAAAGTAAGAATACAGGACTTTCTCATTTGAGAATATTCAATTAATTGATTGATTGTTTCTGTTTTATTTAGAAAGAGTATTTACAGAAGCAATTCGTCAAACAGTATTCTTTCAACTTCCACCGGTGATACCAATTTTTCTTAAACGTTTTCAAATGGTGAGTTCAATACCCATTTTTTATCGAAAACAAAAGCTTTGTCTTCTGTTTAGTATGGGTCACATAGTGAAAAAATCAATAAATTTATTGAATTTCCTCTTGAACTCGATCTAACCGATCGTTGTTCATCACAGATTCCAACGAATTCATCGACATATTCTCTCTATGCAGTCATTGAGCATACCGGTACACTTCGAAGTGGACATTATGTCGCTTATGTCAAGCAATCAATAGATGATTATCAACTTCCAGATGATATCTATTCCAAACCAATCGATTTACTCCTGACAGATTTATTTAAAACATCGACCAGTGAACAGAATCAATCAAAATCAAATGAAACTAACGATCCACCGGTGTCACCATCATCATGGTATTACATTAGTGATAATTCTATTCATAAAGTTCCCGAAAGCAAGGTGCTTCAAGCAGATGCTTATGTGCTTTTCTATCGAAGGACATAAAACAGCAATTTGTTAAGTTTTCTTTTTCTTCTTAATTATTATTAAATACGAAAAACGTACCATCGTTTTTGTGTTTTTTCTCGATACGCTTCATCACTTTCATATCTCATAGGTTTGACTCATTTTTCGTATCAAATTTATGTATAAAAGGGCTGTGCATAAAAACCAATCTACGTATTAGAAATTATTCTGTGAGAAAAATATCAAATATAATGGGTCAGAATCTCGGAATCACACCAGAACAAGAAAATGCATTCGCTAATTTACTTCAACCTAATCAACAACCAAATATGGCAATGACCAATCTTCAATCGATTGATGCGGAGTTTTTCTGTAAACTATAAAAATGGATTCTTTGAATTACTATTGTGTTGAGCACACCCCTAAGAAAATTCCTGGTTACGCCCCTACTTCAAATTGAATATCGAGATTTCTACAATTAGTAGCCACCATTTCTTCAATGAAGAAATTCAACTGACAGTTGAATGTCAATACAATTGATTGGTTCTTTCGATTCGACAAACCGTCAACAATTCATTCATTAGTTCGTAGTCAAGTTAGACTAAAGGAAAAACAATCGCTTCATTGTTCTCATTGTATAAATGATGATCATATTTCAATGTTAAAAGAAATCAATCTAAAACAAATGTCAAATTCATTGTTTCAATTCGATCGTTTCCCCGATGAAATTCTTCTGACAATATTGAAAAACTTAGACAATGATCAAGTATTGTATTCTTTAATGGGTGTTAATCAACGATTGAATAGATTTCTACACGATTCGTTGTTTACAAACCATTTAACATTGATGAATCGATCTGTTACAAATCACGTTTCACCATTATCCGAGAGAGTTCTTCATCGATTTTGTTCCCAAATCTTACCTGAAATTCATCATCAAATTCAATGGTTGAACATTGAATCATCTTCAATGAAGCGAATTCTTTCTTTTATTTATCCAAATTTAAATGGGCTCGGATTATATAATCTTGATAATCTTGAAATCGAAATGATGACACATTTCACTCGTATGTTATTCTCATTTTCCGAGAAAAGAAAATCTCTAATTTTTTCTCTTTTCTGATATTTAGATGAGAATCTTTTCACTGATTTAATGAAAAATCAAATTAAATCTCTTGTTATTTGTATACGAGAATATCGAAATGAAAATTATCTTACAGAGAAAAATAGAAATCTCTTTACAAATCTTTTAATGATGTTCACTAATCTCGAATCTTTCAAATTTGGCTTATCTTTAATCGATGATCAATATATTTCATTTGAAGCATCTCTTCTATGGATTTCTTCATCAAAACTCCTGGAACTTCATGTTAATGTAGCAACTTTGAACGATTGTCTTTATCTACTTGATGGACGTTTTGATCAACTTCGGATATTTTATGTTCGAATTTCTTGGATTGGATATAATTCACGTTTAAGAAGTCATAGATCGGTTAGTTTGTTTCTTCATGAAGAATTGAAAAAGTGAATTTTTTGGTTTATAGAAGAGATTGCCTAATTTGAAATGTTTTTCGTTGCATTGTGGTACAGAGACAGATCTTTATGACGAACAAATTCTTTCATTGTTGCATCGAATGTTGAATTTAGAAAAACTTGATTTATATCTTGTGGTCTCGTGTAAAAATGGATTTCTCGATGGAAATCATTTGAAAGAAAATCTTCTCAATCATCTCACGAAATTAAATCAATTGACATTTAATATTCGATCAACTATTCGTCTTGATAATCAAACGAATACCTTATCTAATGAAGATATTCAATCGACATTCAAGGACTTTGCTAATAACCGAATTCTTTCTTCTGTGGATTATTTTTCCCAAATGAAACAAGGCCAATGCCATATTTATTCATATCCATATCAATGGAAAGAATATCATCAAATAACAAATCATTTTCCTGGTATTATATCCAAATATGTTCGTGAAATTTCTCTGCTTGATGAACAATCGTTTGAACATGATTTTTTCTTCAAATTTCCAAATCATTTGCATTAACGAGAAAATTAACTTTGATTAATGAGAAAGCACAAAAGAACAAAAATCATCATTTATCAATCACGGAGTATCCACATCTTTCTTGTCTTAATCTGACGTTCGCTCACAATGATTATATCGAAGAATTTTTTCTTCAAACAAATACTTCTTTACCAGATAATCTTCATGTTACCGTTGATTATCAAGGATTCAAACATGTCACACAAGATTTTACAAGTAATGCAACACGAAACAACTGTCAAAAACTGCGTTCGTTAGGTCTCATAGAAAGAGATCAAGTTCCTGAATATGTCAAAGAATATTTTCCTCGGACGAAATTTTTATGAATACGATTGAATTTTTCTGTAAATAAAATCTCTTCTCACATGAAAAGGAGAAGGCAAAGATAATTGAAATATCGACCAAGAGAATGACATGATTCTACAAGTAAATTCAATAGATTCTGATTATCGAAGAGATCAAGATGAAAAATATTTTATTTGATGATAAGGAAACTTTTCATGTAAAGATTCTTCTTTGTTGAATTTTGTCTTGTCATTGCTGTTTTTCAGATTTGAGTTCATTAAAAATGTCATGTACTTTTGGTTTTAATTTTTGTACGAAAATGTTCAACATTGAATATTCTACGTCAGTACTAGACAAAAAAAACATCAACGTCTTCGATTAAGTGAAAACCAATGATATTGTTCACTTACACATTTCCATTGAAAAAATCTTTATATTCATTAGCAAACATTTTATAGTTTCCCGTGTTATTTAACTATTTAAAAAAAGAAAAAAAATTCAAAAAAAAAAAAGAAAAATTCTTAAGATTTACATTGAAACGGATTCGAAAATGTTGATCTTTATAATCATGTAGAGTTTCAACGAGTCTAATTATGTAACGTCGCCAATATTCCTTTTCGCCAACAGTAGTTTCGCCAATTGCGATATTCGTGGGGAAACTCCCCAATTGGTGAATTTCTTCACGAAATCCGCCAACAAAAAAAACTGTTTGGATGTCCAAGTTCTCCAATTGGCGAGTTTCGTCATGGAACCTTTATCATTTCGACAGAAAAGAAAAGCTATATTTTCCTAAAAATAAAAGACGATGACATCTACCGAATAAGACATAACTACTTACAGATTCAGTCGAATTTGCGACGATAAAAGCATCGTCGACCAAACACTAATGTGCCGCTAAAATTAACTTGTCGTAGATAGTGTCGAATTAGCCTTTGTAGGCATAAAATACGAGTTTAAACACCTTTTGATCGATCATAACTAGTTCATGTTTTTCAAGAATAGAAAAGAAACACATCGGGACGAATCTTTATTTT
>ERZ778024.1041-NODE-1041-length-37227-cov-55.374691_pt1 | contig 37227 bp, 33 predicted proteins | sample MGYA00375754_ERZ778024 | MGnify/ENA primary metagenome ERZ778024 (study PRJEB29350, sample SAMN05389827) | bioreactor metagenome | isolation source: Thiocyanate bioreactor | place: South Africa: University of Cape Town | collected 2014-02-18 ...
TTGTATTATACAGGTTTAACCGATACTGCTCAAGTTTCTGAACAAGAAGGAACTTGGATAAAATATACATTAGCTCGTGACTATCACATTGATTTACCAGTGTCACTTCCAGCACTTGGCATCACATGGTTTCTTATCAAATAGATATTAAATGTCAGCAATACATTGAAATATTCCCATGATTTTGATTTTCTTCTTTCTTAAATATGTAATCATTCAGTTCTCTGTGATATTTTTTATTCAAACTGTAATTTAACTTGAATATTGAATTTATTAGAATAAACTGTGAAAAACTATGAGAAATAGCAAAATTTATTTTTTTGTGACGGTAACACGTTCCGTTTTTGGAAGACTATTGAGCGGATGGCTTGGCAGCGGTCGAAATATTTTAACTTCTGCAGATTCGTTATTTGGAAGATTTACTTGAAAGAAATAATTTTTACCAGCAACTATTTGTCTACGAACGTTAACAGGTACAATTTTGAATTCTTTTTCAACTTGTAATTCATTGTGAAGTTTACTTTCAATAACATCACGATGCTAATCGATTTCAATGGCAAATCATTGCTATAGAATTCTCAAAGAAAAGGTTACCTCTTCGAACAAAGCTTTTTCTTCATCGTTCATATCACGTGCGGCCGATCGACCACCAGGAACTTTTTTTCTACAATTAAATAATTATCTATTCATAGATATTTATTTGAAAAATCGACACACTTAGGCTGTTCTACTGCAGCAGTTTCTTCAGCCATCCTAATTGTTACAAATCTATAATTTGCGTATATAGAGAGAAGTTTGTTTTTCGTCCAATGCGTCTTATTTATTAACAAATATGATTCATCTCGACAGGTAAAATAAATGTATATCCATAAATCATCTTGAGGGCGATTCTAAACTTGACAATATGCGTAGTGGGAAAGGGAAAGGGAAACCAAAGTTCGAATGAATACTTATATTTATATTTTATTTGCTTTGTCTTATGCACAGTCATACGTAAACATTGAATGATAAAGAAGAAAAAAAGAAGAAGAGAAAAAGATTTGGCAAATGAACGATATCATATTCATTGTCATTTTAGGAATACAAAAAAAAATATGTATATCTAGATTTAAGAAAAAAAGAAAACAGCAGTTCAATATTTTTCTTTGTCTGTAAGATGTTAAAATGTTGTCAATAAATAGAGAAATAAATGTGTTGTTTAGCTTATCATTGTCTCAGAAGGCTGTATTCGTTTTGAATAAATAAATCATAAAAATGCTATAGATTAAGCTAAATAGATTCTGTTATAAAGCGTAATTGATGACCGACAGATTGGACCTAAAAAGTAAAGTTTGAATGATTGAATTGTTTGAAGAAAGAAAGACATACATTGTTTGGTTCCATGATCGACTAATCCTTTGGCACATGAATAACACAAACAAATATGTCCACAAGGAATTAATACTGTATCTCGAATTCGATCGAAACAAACTGTACAATCTTGATTTAATTTAATTTCTGTTTCTGTTTGACATTCAGTTTTGGTTTTCATATTCAATTCATGATTTGTTTGATTCGATTCAAGTTTGACTTTAGTCGATTGACAGAATCGATATTTGTCAAGATTTTTAATTAAACCCATCGAACGTACAGCAACAATATCGCCTTTAAAAATCAGAAATGGATAATAAATTAAATTCGAATCAACATGTAGAAAATCTTGTAATTTCGAATCATTATGTGAATATTGAATGACTCCATTTTGATTGAATGTAAATAGAAATTCATCATCACGATCGATCGATGTCTTATTTCCTAATTGAAAATTTTCGATAACCCAAAATTCTGATCGTCGATTGATTTGTTCGATATCAAGTGGAAGATCATTTCGTCGAATTAAATCTTTGATATCACAATTTGTCAAGCCGAATTGTATTTGTGTCGACAGAGAATTTGATGATGCTGACGTTGCAGTTGTTCGTAGACGAGATTCATTCGATGGTTGAACATTTAGAATATGTATTAATAAACCTGAATTAATTGTCAATGCGTCAGAGAAGAAAACTAAACCGTCGGTATTTTTTGAGTTATCATAGAGAACAATCGATGAATTCGACGATGAATTTGATGATGATGATGATGATGATTGGAAAAATGATATGAGAGAATTATGTACAGGTAGAAATGGTAGTGGAATGAGTTCGTTTCGAAGTTCATCGTAAAAATGCGTGTTCAATACTGGATTGATCTGACGAATTTGATCGTTTTGTGTTTGAGTACGTTGTTGAGGATCACAAACAAGTTCAATACTAATGCAATTGCCATAAATATCTAATAAAGCCCATAGTGGTTCGTGCACTGATATGCCTATAAAAAATGAACAAATAAGAAATCAATTATGTTTCAATGATTAGAATTTACCTGTCAGAAGTGATATTTCACCCGTTGGTGTATTAAGAAATAGTTCACCATTTGCATCCACATAGAAATAAGTTAATTTATTGGTTACATCAAAACAATTTTCTGGTACACATTTAGCCCAATAACCTTTGAAAAGAAAAATAGACAAGTAGATATTGATGCAATTCGAACCTGGTCGACAAGTTAAATCTGGACAAGCATGTCGAGGCAATGATGTCGATGATCGATGAGAACTTGGATCGGCTGTTGTCACGCCCAAACGAAGGAAACCTGTCCATTGAATACTTTTATTTAACAAACGAACATAAACTTTTTCTCGTATTTGTATTGTTCGATTACTAAAACAAATGCCTTTACAAAAACTATCGACACGCTTAGCAATCGTATTATTCCGTGATAATTTAATATGTTCACCATGAACACAATGAAATTGTAGAGACGATGCCATAATGAATTAAGATTTGAGTTTGTTTAAAAGAATTTAGGAAGAAATAAATAACAGATACCTCGAAGAAACTACTAAATTTGATGCGAGATCAACATGTTTATCTTTTCTTTCATAAGAAAATAAAAAGAAGAACGCGCAGGAATCAATGAATAGCTAGGAAAAGATGTCGTGCATTGACACTCTACATGTGAATGGTTATTTAGAAGCTTCCAGTTTAGTCATTTTTGTTTTTATTATTGGGTATTTCGATTTTTATTTCAGATGGCTTTTCTTTCAAATACAGATGAACGACTCGTTGTCGAACCATTAAAATTTCATCATATACACGGTCAAGAAATCCATTTGAGTAAGAATAACACGCATGCTACTCGTAATCGATTGAACAACACATTATTATTTACTAATCGACCAATTTTGCCGAATGAAATTGTTGAAATTCGTATCGAAGAAATTTCTAATGAATTCTACGGTTCGCTACGTATCGGTTTGACAACCAAAGATCCAGCATCATTTGCATCTAATCCATTGCCAGCAGCTATGCCAACTACCGATCAAAAAGATTGGTTTGTACCTCCACCACGTGGTGGAACATCATTACAAAGAAATAGAATTATTCGAATGAAATATACAGCTGGCGGCGAAGTATATGTCTTTTTTTTTAAATAATGAATCAACAATTGACTTTTTCGTTCGTAGATTTCGCTTGATTATGACGGTCGCGATTTCCAAAAAAGTCTAACCGTTCAGCCAATTAATCAAGATGTTTGGTGTGTACTTGATTTAAATGGTATTGTTTCTCAAGTATCTCTTGTTCAAAATGAATTATTAGCTTTACCAACAGCAGTCGAACGTTCACGTCGACGTTTTGCACAATATACAGATAATCGTCAAGATGAAAATCGTTCGATTTATTACAGTGAATTAAGTGCAAGTACAGTAACAATGAGAAACTGTGATGAAAGTTGTGAAGTAACGGAAAATATCGCCGTTAGAAAGAATTCAACGGCATCGATTACAATCGATAGTGATCTTACACGATGTATGTATGCTGTTATGCAGATACTCGATATGGATCATACACAATCGAATTATTTCACTGTACGTTGTTTGACAAATAATCGATCATCGGATGAACATTCGAAATTAATCGAGTTAGGCTTTGATCATATAACACTCGGTGATGAAATTTGTGTTCGTGTTGCGAAAGATGGAAATTTAACATTATCAGTGAATAATCGAGCTGTTAAAACACTCTTTCGAATAGATCTTACCGTTAATGATAATTCACAAGCGAATAAAATATCTTATCGACTAGATTTTCTACTCAATGGACGTGTTACTGGTATGCGATTAATTGGCATCTATCTTCCAACTGAAGAAGAAAAACAACCTCCACCTGTTGTTGGTGGCGGTTGTTTAGCAACGATCATACATCGTGTATGTCCAAATCGTCTAAGTGGACTTCTATTGCCTTGTCAACATTTATGCGTATGTTATGAGTGTGGTTTAGCACTTAAAGATCGACATTCATGTCCAAAGGATGAATGTCGAAGACCGGTATCTGGCTGTATAAAAGTATTTCGAGATTAATAAAAGACGAACAATGAAATAAATAAAGAAAGAAAGAAAAGCTTTGTTTTCACTGTTGTTCATTCGTTTAACTATTTTTTTTTAAATTATTTTTACAATTTTATTTTTATCATGATTACGTACAGAATAAAAAAAAACGCAAAGGAATTGAACTACGCATCTTTTTTTCTTACGCGTTTTGTTTCTAGGAAAATGTTGGGAATCCTGCAAAGAGTCTTTACTTGACATTTTTGAATTTCCTCGAGAAGCCCATCTAGAAAAGTGTTTTCTATAAAAATTTCACATTTAATAGATGAACTATCAGCTTATCAGTTGAGTATGGAAGACAATAATACAAATACAGACTCATTTTCAACATTAGAAATTGCATTACCACGACCTGTTCGTTTTTGGCTTCTACTCATATTTGTCATTCCAGCGATAATATGTTCTCTCATTCATCTTTTCTATTTTATTTGCAATCGAAAACAACGTCATGCTTTGCATAATCATACGCTTTTGATTTTGATCAGTTTAGCATTAGTTTTTCAATTGATTGATGTAACGTGGTATTTAGATTTTATTCAACGTGGTATTACTTGGCCACAGACACCAGCTCGTTGTTTAGTTTGGTGGCTAGTAGATCTTGGTTTTTATAATACAGCTGCATTGATTCTCGCTTGGGCATCGATTGAACGACATATTCTTGTCTTTCATGATCGATGGATAGCAACGAACACTAAACGTTTCTTCGTACATTATTGTCCATTGATTAGTCTTCTTACCTACGCAATAATTTATTATACAATTCTTATATTTTTTCCACCATGTGAGAATATTTTTATATATGAATTACCCGTATGTGCAGCAATGCCTTGTCATCTAACACATCCAATACTTGGCTTTTGGGAAATGGGTGTTCATGGATGTCTATGTACAATAATCATTGCAATCGCTAATTTAAGTCTCATAATTCGAGTTCTTATACGAAAACGACATCACAATCAAATGTTCAATTGGAAAAAATATCGAAAAATGATTATTCAACTCGTATCCATATCGATACTTTATCTTTGCTTTAATTTACCAGTGATGAGTTTCATGGTAGCCAATCGATTGGGCCTTCCAGCCGATGTAGCTGTTCAAGAACAACTTACTTTCTTTTTTCTCACCTATTGGGTTCTGTTATTATTACCAATAATCTCACTAATGTCATTGCCAGGATGGACACGTGAAATAAAAATCCTTATTCGTCGATATAAACAACATCGTGGAGTTGTCATGCCAGCATCGGTCGATTTCACCTTATCTATTCGTCAATAGAAACGATCATAACCGAAAAAAATATGTTTTGTTCTTTCAACATAGGATGAAACCTGTAAAAATATCTTTCACTCTTTTTTTTTTCTCTTCATTGATGAATATTTTTAATTTCTATGCCATCGCCAGTAGGATAATTTTAGTCTGAGAATAGTCTACATCCGATTAAGTTTAACAGGAACAGAAGAAAAAAAGATTATCGTTTTTTAAAGTTCACTCCAACTTCATTCAAGTGCATTGGGATCAATTTCATGAAAGAATGAAAATCAATTGAGGTATTGAGAAAAAGACGAAACTAATTTTCTCTCAACAATATATATATACACTCCGAAAATGATTTTCTATGGTTTCTTTTTCGAAATTAATACGCAAAAGAATGGATGTGTTTATTGACAACTGAGTGAACAAGAAACGAAACGAAGCGAAAGAATACGTTGAATTGATTTTCATTAGCTACCAGATTTTGTTTGTTATTGATCATGAAAAGGCTAATCATCATCGAAATTTTCATCGTACGTTTCAATAACAAACGAATAAATTCAGTTTTTTTTAAAATTATCTATCTTCGTTTCTAGTTTATTCTTCCATTCAATTCAGCAAATCTTTGTCCTGATTCGACTTCGTGCAATTGTCTTATTACCGATGATACAAATCTAGAAATAACATGTACATCCATACTATCATCTTTCGAACTACCCACATTGAATAATGCAACGTTACAAGCTGAAGTAACAAGCTTAACTGTTCGTAGATTAGCTCCTGCAACATCAGGGCCTCTGACAGCATTGCCAACGAATCTCTGTTCAGCTTATCCAAATATTAATACATTAGATTTGTCATCGAATTCAATTACCGGTTTATTAAATACATCTAAACTTGCTTGTTTAGGTTCGAATTTACGATCGATTCTCTTGTCTGATAATTCGATCAGTGAAATTGATTATAATTTTTTTCAATCGAATCGACAATTACAAACAATTGATCTGTCTGCAAATGAACTCGAAAGCATGCCATCAATCGATTCGACTTATTTCTTTAACTTTATTACGACATTAACAGTGATGAATTTGAGTTATAATCAAATTACACATGTCGATTTTTGGCCAATATTCGTTCGAACATCTCGAATGATGACAATCGATTTGAGTCATAATCAAATTCGAAATTATACGAATATTATACCGATTGTAATGAAACAATTAACTCAAACACCTGATCCAAGAATTTTCTATTTAAATGATAATAAACTTGAACGTTTTTCTGATGTTCTACTTCAACAATACGGTGCCTGTACAAGTTTAGGCAATACAAGTGTACCGTATTTTATTGTCGGAATTTCGAATGTTCTATTGACAAATAATCCGTTGATATGTGATTGTGAATCGAATTATCTAGTTAATTTTCTTAAAGATCAAATCTATGATTATCCCATGGTTAACAATCGTTCAGCTCTATTAATTCAAGCAGAATGTGCTTCTCCAGTTTCAGTTGCTGGACAATCGTTTATTTTTTCCAATTATACATCGTATAATATTTGTCGAAATTATGTCTTACCTTCGATGTCAAATGCCTATTGTTCTGTATATTCAAATGTCGTAATTTCAACCCTAACACCACCAGTATTCACATCAGCAACAACAGCAGTTTCATCGACAACAATCGATGGCTCTTTAACAACAAATTCCGATGACGAACAAGACTATAACTTAGCTACAAATAGAAGTTCATCATCACCAGCATGGTATATCATCTTAGGCATTGTACTCGGTCTTCTTCTAATGATTACTCTCATTACATACGGTTGCTGTCTGTGTAATCAACGATATTTACCAGAAAAATGTCGATCGAGGTTTTTTAAAAATACATCTTACGAACCATTCATTCGACCTTCGGAAGATGATGGAGCGCACCTCAATGCTTATCAAAGTAAGTAAAAACGAATGAAAAATTGAATCGATAAAATCAATTTGAATATGATTTAGCTTGGGATGGTAAAATTCATCCAGCAAATGAAACACAAACCTGTTTTCAAATCGTTCGTTCAAAGCCAACAGCAGGTCCACCGAAAATTAAACGAGCTCCTCAAAAACTTCGAAATCTTCTCAATGAAAATAATCCACCTCGAAAACGTAAAACATCGTCATCATCCAACGACGGAAATCCAAATCCATTACCAAATGGAACTCATGTTGTCAAAGGTATTCCTCTGACATCGTTATCAACCAAAACATCAACGGCTTCATCCAATGGATCTGAAGCTCTTGGTGATACAAGTGCATTTGAATTAAGTATGACTTCAGTTCCATTAACTCCATCGAAACGAGCAAAATTACTACCACCATTAAAAGGTGGCACACATATCGATTTATCGGGCGGAGCTATGACAAATCATCGACAACGACGACGTTTAAGTGCAACATGGTCTCATCGACAAAATCAAAGTTTTCTTACGTCGACACCGTTTCGACCGGCATCAATGAATACACCGAAGAATGCGTTTCACGATGATGAATCAACTGATGATGAAAAATCATCGGTTCCAACTGTCGAAGGTCTAACAAATAAATCTTCAAAACCTCTACGAGCTTTGCCATTATTGAATATAACTGTTGTACCAGCCAGGATTGACAATCATCCGAACTGATTTAAAGAAAAAAACAAAAAAGATTTTTCTTCTTATTTTTATTTATTATTTAATGTAGATAGTGTGCTTTTGTGTTGATTAAAAGAAAAATGAACGAGAAAATACATTTATGAAAAGAGAAGATCTGTGTCTATTGATAATTTCCATAGGCTTGTCCGAGTCCACTTTGTTGAAGAATATTAGCAACATCAGGTGTTGCACCAGCGAATAGATTCGCATGATTAAAATTGTTTCCATGTGATGAATAGGATTGCGATGCAGGATTTGGTGTAGCATTTTGTGCCCAATTGACGAATTCTTCTCGACTTATTGAACCATCTTGATTTGTATCAGCTTGTCGAAACATAGCCTTGGCTACATCGAAATTGCTTGAACCTTGTTCAGCAGTGATATCATGAGCTGAGAGAAGACCAACATTGTAAGCTTCTATAACTCCATAGTCGATTAATAAAGTTGAGTCATTAAATGTTGAACTTTGTTGCGCGAATTGATTGGCGAATCTTAAAATAAAAATAAATAATATCACAGAATGTTCGTTGTTATGTCGAAAAACGAGTACTGTGTTTGTTGATATTGAGGTTGTTGAAAAGAAGCTGTGCCTGGGCTTGACAATGAAGTGCCACTGTCCGATGTTGTGCTTGAACCGCCTAGAAATGTTCGTGTATGAACAGAAATAAATTCGAATTAGTGAATTTACTGTATTGGCTAGCTGCAGATTGTTGTTGAACTGCTGCAACATTAATATGAAGAGGTTGAGTTGTTACACTACTCACATTCGTTGTTGATGCTTGTTGTTCGAGATTAGGCGGTCGAATAATTGGAATATTTCCTCCAATATATGGCTGTTGTGAAAACGACGTATTTGCTGTTCGATTTGTCATATTAGTAAAACCTGTATTGGTCGTTGCAATACTAACACTATCATATGGTGTACCTGTAGCTATGATCGATGCTTGGCTAGCTGCCGGCGATATTTGCCGTTCACGTGTAGTAACTCCCGTACTCGAAGATATTGAAGACGATGTTGGACTACGTGTTGCCATGAAGATAAATTTTTTTTGTTATTCAAGGTCAAGGTTAGACTTTGATGGTATTAGATGTTTATTACGATTAGAAAAAATGCGAAAGAAAGAAATGAAAAGAAAATGATTGTGGTTAACATTGATTGTGAATCGGCCAAGCATGTCGAATAATAAGGACGAATACAAAGAAATTAGAAATAAAATAGACAAGATTAGATTCATACAATTGAATATGGTATACTCTTTTTTTTCTTTGAATTTCTTGTAAAAATGAGATTGTTGAGTGTAATAAACTAGACATTTATTTAACAAATTCTCTCATGTTTATTTCCTGAAACACATTGCTAAATAATTAAAATATTTAATAATGTGAATTGTCAATTTTAAAAATATAAACTCGAATACTGAGCGATAGATGTCACAGAAAGGCAATCGATACTCTTATTTTTGTTTACATAATCATATTAGTCCATATGCAGACTCTACAAATGATATACTTGAAGTACATAAACATGTGATTTATCTGCTACTCGTGCTGTTATTTTGACTTCCATCTTTCACCATTATTTTTCTTATACATATATGTATATCCTTGGATACTCGAATGCTACGACATATAAGTAAATGCATCGGAGAATGACACGTGTCTGGGATACTGACGTACTTCTTTTCTTTTTATGACAGAATATTTACTGACTAAGATTGCATGTCTCTCTTTTTCTTTCTTCGTGTCTGCATTTCATGTTCTTTTACTTTATTCATATTAGTGCGCAACAATAACACAAGCTGTCACCATAAACTGTCGATGTGATGCTAATAGCAGTATTTTATTAACAATTTTTCGTCGTTGTTATCCTATTTTTCAAGTACAATACAGCAAATACAGGCACGAAATATTTGTCTATCGTATTTTACATATTTCCCCTCAGATATCTTATCGGAATAGTCTAATCTTCATCCGGAAGAGAAAAAAATCAAATTCTTTGTTTTTTTTCAGATTTATATTTACTTGTCAATCAACAAAACAAATTTGAAAAATAATGAAGAATTTTTTGTTGAGCTTATTTGTGATTGCACTATTAGGTAATTTACAATTTATATTTCCGTTTAGTCATTTTTTTATTTTTTTACATTGATATATTACTTTCCCGGAAATAATTCCCTATTTTGTTGTTCCCTTGTATAGTTCTTCTATCACTTGGTGTAGTTTCATCTCAAGATGAATTTCAAGATGATGTTAATAATACTATCTCTAATGTCACAACAGCTATAGCAGACATAGAGAACACACTCTCAATAGATAATGAAACAACTACTAATACTACTACCACTACTAGCAGTAGTGAGAATTCTGGAAATATGACAACAAGTAAAATGGCTAGGAAAATAATTTTTTCGATTTTCTAATAATTTATGGTGAAAGGAATGTAAAATTGATTTAAAAATCAGGCGCTTCATTTACTAATCTTCTAAACTAATTTAATATTGATATTAATTCACTGATTTATTTTAGCAACAACATCAAATGGTGCTGAGGACACCTCAACCACATTAGAACCAACAACTAATTCATCGTCAGTACCAGTAACAACAACAATGACAACAACAGTGAACAGTACAATCTCACCATCTGTCTCAAGTTCAGCACCAGCAACCACCTCTCTCGAACCATCTACAAATGACACAGTAACGCCAACAACTAGTTCAACTGCACCCACTCAACCGCCAACAACTGCATCGCCTGGTTCGAACAGAAAATATCCTATTAAATTTTTATCTTTGTTTGTCTAGGTCGTAAATTTGATGGCCTGTCATTTATTGGTGGTATGATTCTCGTTGGAGGTCTTGCTGCGCTTGGCTTTCTTGTTGTTCGTTACTTACGTCGCAATAATCGTTTACCATACGGAACTCTTCACTAAATATTATCCCAATAAAAGAAAAAAACTATATATGCATACGTATATGAAATTAGATAAAATGCAAGGCCCATCGAGTTTTGTTTTTTTTTCTTGTAATCATCGGTGTATTTGTATCAAATAGCAGACCCAACAATTGTTGTGAATTTGCTTTTTTTGTTTTGTTTCGTTTTGTTTCGTTGTGTTTTGGAAGAAAAAGGAACTGATATTCATTAAATTATTTAAACAAGATAATCATCATAAATGATAAATCTCTGTTTTTTTTCTTTCTTTCTTTCTTTCACATAGATTTCAGTTTCAAAAAGAAAAAGGAATATGAAATCGTGACAATTTCGTTTTTATGTATGAAAAACAGAAATCATGCCTTGAATCAAATCATTAAATGTTAAAGCAAATAATTGCTTTCATATGCTTCTATTGAAAGTTGCTTTCTTTATTTATTTAGCTTCTGCATCGACGATGAGAAAAGGAATATTGGTAATGATTAAATAACCTTGAATAGTTAGGTTTGCTTCTCTTTCTTTCATTCACTGCATGTTATTCTAGATGTTGTCAACGATTGTATGTATATTGGATTGATTAGATGTAATCAATGACTAGCACGTCGTTTTCTTTTCTTTTCTTTACCAAAGGTTTGATCTCGGCTTGAATTCATGCTTTTATCAATCGATCGATCGATCGTTCGTGATTGAAGCAGTTTACATGTGTCATCACATGTGCGGCAAGTTGAAAATATCCGAAAAAGAAATAATAATGTTAATTTAGTTAAAATTATCGATAGTTTTTTAAACTGAACAGCTCATATTTCATTTCATTGAAGGTGTTGAAAAAGAACACAAAGTTGATTAAAATCAAATTGAAAATGGTGAAGTGTCAAAATAAGAAAATGACCTAGTCCCAAATGATTCCTAGACGAAGATGGAATATGTTGTTCATCTGAGTATTATGCTTCATTTAATATCTATCTGTTTTAACACATGCTATTAAATAAGAAATCATACATTCACAACAAAATGAACGAACTCACTTGAGCAACAATCCAAGTGTGTTTGTATCCAATTGAAATATCAAAAGAAACGAATCGATGATAGGAAAAATAATTTGTCGTTAGACAGGTTGTTCTTTTTTTTTAATCTGAACACTTCATGTCACATTCGTGTACTCTCTCGATTAAGTACGATGAATGCACAACACACACGCATACGCACACTTCTTGAGAAGTTTGATCTCTGCTTGAAATCATTTTCTTGTCGATATGCGCATCATTCTTGATTGAAGGTGTCTACATGTGATCAAATGCCGACAAGGTAAAAAAAAATCAATGCTCATTATTCGATCTGCATGGTCAAACAAAGAGATGTCGATAGGATCTAGCATTTTTTTTTTGTTCAATCTTCAATTAATCATATCGATTATGCAAACCAATCGATTGAATGTCCACCTGCATGTGTTATACATTCCAGCGATCGTTTTGTATTTTAATCGTTTATCAAACAAAATTCTTTCCTCCTTTTTTTTCACTTCATTATTATTCGAAACGAGAGTTGATTGTAATCATCATTTGTATACATAGAACGAGCAACTGAAAAATGAAAACGTGATGAATAGAAAGTCATTGATTTCCCACTGAGTTAGAACGGACGACACGAGGATACAAATAAAACAGCAAAAGAAACAAATGTTTGATGAGTATTCAATGAACTAACTTAGACCTTCACATCTGTGCATATCATAGAGTGATAGAACACTTGTCTAGCTTTGGCAACAGCCGTGTTCATTAATAAAAGTGAAATTTTGATTCGAAAAATAGAATTTGTCGTTTTTTCACGGAATTATCAAATCATTCAAGACCACCCGATGATCATCGTGTGTCAAAAAGACAAAAAATAGTGATCCGTCGTCTTTTTTTGTTTTATTCCGCGAGCATGTGTGCTTGTAATCGGAGATTTCAATGTACATTCTCATATTTCTGTTAATGATTGTCAATTGAACATGAACGGCGATGTTTTCTTATTGTCGTACGATGAGAGAGAGAGAGGGAGAGAGAGGAGAGAGAAAAGAAAAATGTTGAACGGAAATCGAAATTAATCATGTGATTGGACTGTTTGCTATTCGGTTCACGTGCTGATTGGTTATTTATTTTTCGGAGAGTGAAAGTGAACAAAAAAATTGACAAATACGGAAAAAATATGTTGACAGATTGTCAACGGATTTCGATCTGACGCACACACACATACATTTTTTCTCATTCATTCGGAAAAGTTTCTCACGAAAGTCAACTTAACATGGCATCAAGTAGCGAAGATGATCAAGAACTTAACATTTGCGATGACAATGAAATGAAAAATAACGATTCGAAACTCACCTACGATCGACACAATAAAGAAAATCATCATCATCAAGAATTACCCTCGATGTTTCCATCGTTGGCTTATCCACTCGGTCTTCCATTTGTTCAAGCATCGATGAAATCCAATGGTCTATTTCTTCCCAATCTCTTTCCTTATTCATCGCCAACACCCTCAGCAAATACCGATCAATCAGCATCAACATCATCGTCAACAACAAGTCGTCGACGTCGACGACATTCGTCTCTCGATGAACCACCTCCAACTGGTGACGATCTAACGGATCTTCGTTTAAAAATCAATTCTCGTGAACGTAAACGTATGCATGACTTGAATTCAGCACTCGATAGTTTACGCGAAGTTATACCCTATGCAAAAAATCCATCGGTACGTAAACTATCGAAAATGGCAACGCTGCTCTTGGCACGAAATTATATTCTCATGCTAACGAAATCACTCGACGATATGCGACAACATTTAGCTACATGTTATCAAACGAAATTCGAACAAGAAAAATCGACAACGATCTGTCCGAAAGCACAACTTAATCTTCCGTGTTTCTGTTCGATTTGTTTGACATCGAACGTTAATATTCATCAGGAACGACCTCAATCATTTCCATCGATCATTTCATTCGTTCCAACTTCATCAACAGCATCATCAACAACAACAGCAAACGATTAATTGATTTCTTTTCTCTTTATTAATATAGACAGAAAAAAAATACATAGAATTTCAACAGAAGTTACAAAAGAAAAATAATCATTGATTTCACAAAGTGTTTGGCATTTGTTTTTGTTTGTTTTATTATAAGAAAATAAAGTTGAAATATGTTATTTGTACAATAATAATAATCAATAAGTCTTGGTCTTGATTTTCTATCTGACGAATGAGAAATACATGTATCTTTTATTACCAATTCAGAGGAGCGACATTGAAACGTGAGATGATTTGATTTTGAGCGTCGAGATCTTTTTGAACTTTTCGTCGCATATAAAATATCGTACAATCACGACTAAAGAAAACGAAAAGGTTTGTTCGTAAATAATCAATAAGTTCATTTGTTTTTACTTTGTGCAAAGAACATCTTCAAGTCGTGCACCTTGACATCGTTGACATTCCGTCCAAAGACGAGTAAATTTCTCTTCTAAATCTTGTAATGATTCGATTTCTTTCTGATAATAATCGCCTTCATTTTTTTTGCAATACGAACACAATGCTGTGCCTTGTTGTTGAAGAACTGTTTTACAACCAATACATTTATCTTTTTTCGTTATAAAATTTGCTAAACCACCGACTTTTGATGTGACGACAGTTTTAACCGAAGTATGTTCACCGTCTATTTTAAAGCACAAAAAAGTGAGACAAATAGAGAGAGAAAAACAAAGTGTTTTACGTAGAAGAACAGATTCAGCTTTAGCATCGCCGAGTATAGGCTCGAAAATACGTAGCAATGGTTTGGATATTTGTTGTTCAAGATAATATTTCGTATCAATTGGTATGTTATTATCCAACACATAGACTGGATCCTAAATTATTCACAGATAAAAAACAAAAAGCAATTGTCGATTCAAAATTTTACTTCAGCTCGTTCATAAGCTGGCTGATTTTTTGTTCCAGGTGTCATGACATAGGGCACTCGATCGCCTAAATTCGGTGCACTACCAGGATCACGTTTTCTCATCTTATGTGCTAATTCCACATGTGGTTGTTTATTTGCATATTCACTATCGGTTTTCGTTAATTCTTTACTAATAACTAATTGTGAAATATCAATACGATTGCATAATAAATCCGAAATAACATTTTTAACATATTCAACCGCACCATTCGGATCTCTATAGAAAATCGAGATGCATATTTCTTTCTTTTGAAACTAAATTTCAAACCTTTCGATTAATAATTTTTCTAAACATGTGCTAATTAAACTTGCAACTAATTCGCAATTATCTCGTCGGACGGTTTCGATACCTTTGCAATCCATTTTATCGTGCTTATCCGGTCGTGTAAAATAAAGTCCGGCGTAACGTTTCTTATTAATTAATAAATATGGATAGTAGCATTTTTCGAATTCGAGTTTAATCGGTGGCGGAAAACTATTGGAAACTGTCGTAGCTGCTAGTCGACCTAAGTTCATCGCTTCTTCGAGAGTTTTGACACCGAATTTAATCATAACTGAATCGGTATCGCCGTAGATGACTCTGGCATCGTGTTCGTAACCTTTCGAAATTTGAAATTCACTTTCAACAAGAGCTTTCGTCTTTTCGATCATTTCACGACCGAATGACGTGACCGATTGAGAAATTTCCAAACATGGCAATTTGCCAACTTGTGCACCGGTAAAACCGTAAACGGAATTAGCCGAAATTTTCAATGCACTTTGACGACCATCGAGCACTTTCTTTCGAAAATTGTCCGTTTCTTCTTTCATCATTTGTTTGGCACGTTTACGCGCACTTAATAGATTCTCTAAGATTTCCGGTAGAAGACCTCGTCGAACTTTTGCTGTTACAAAGCAATTTCCACTCGGTGTTGTTATGTATTCATCTTCGGCAAGAGTTTGCTTGATTCGACCATCAGTAATCAATGTCGAATAGCATAGATTGTGTGCAATCATAATCGATGGATACAGTGACGAGAAATCCAGTGTCGTAATCGGCGTATCGTAGTAGCCTCGAATTGGTTCGATGACAGTTGCACCAGTGAAATCATCGCCATTGTCGGTGATTTTCAATGCTGGAATGAGGAGATTTTTTTCTTTGCATTTACGAAGAATTTGCGAGACGACTTTGATTTGTTGACCACGTTGAAGAAGATAATTCATTGGTACACCGGTAACACGTGCCATTTCCATGTAGTTAATTAACGACATGAGTTTATCGAGTAAACGTAATGGTAAATAAGCGTCTTTGAGACAGTAAACAGCGAGACGATGTCGTGTTTGTGCGTTACCATTTTGTAAATCGGAGATAATCGAATGTTGAACATCTTCTTTTTGTTGTTGAAGAAAATGAAAACTGACTGCATTGAGCGTGTATGAACGAAGTTTATATTCACGAAGAAGAACGAGCAAAAGATCGAATAGAATTCGTCCTTCTAAATTAATTTGTTTATTTTCTCGTCGGCCTAATTGTTTCGATTGAAGAACAGTTGTACGTGCCGTTGTTTTCACGTCTTTTAAACGGCCTAAGTAGGCAAATGTATTGATATTTAAATGTTTGGCACGAGCAAGTAAATACGAAAAATCGAAATTTTGAATATTATAACCCGTGATTATATCAGGATCAACTTCACGAGTAAAATCTGCCCATTTCTTTCGAAAAACAACATACAATAGCAAATGTTTTTTTTTCCTTTCTCTTCTACTCTTCTCTAAATACCTCGAGTAATTCATGCTCAGTTTTACATTCAATGACTCCAACACCGGCAATATTCGCACATGTGCCCAATGTAAAAACAGTTTTGATAAATTCTTCGTTTTCACCTTGACGAATAACCATACTCGCAATTTGAATAACAGGATCATGCTCAGGCTCGGGAAAAATGCCTATGAAAAAGAAAAGCTCGACTTCTATCGATTTCGATGATTGAGCTTATCAAAAGACCTTTTCGTCCAGCACATTCAATATCATAACTCATGATACGTAATGGTGCAATGCGTTGCCATTCACCATCGGCTGGATAGGAAATAATATCATGCGCCCATACATCGACTTCTAGCTGACAACTAAATCGAAACAAGTAATAATAAGACAAAAACAAACAAACTGATTTTTCTACAAACCGTGATTGACGTTTTAATTGTTGTGTTAATCCACGTGTGACACCTTGTCTGATCGAGTATTTTCCAGCTGAAAGTTCGATCCAATTGCAACCGACAATATTCAAATCCGCCATCAGACTATTTTCCATTCATTCAATTTTTCAAAGACAATTTAACTCGGCTTACCGAATTTCGAAATCGATATTTGTTTCGTAAGTTTTATAGCCATTTAAATTGGCTTGACTGCCTGTCCATGAAAAGCCACCTTCAAGAATTCGTCGTGAGGTTGCGATGTATTTCGGTAGAAGAACGTTGATTTTGAGAACTTGACTTTTCTTCGTGTCCGATTGAAAACCATAGACACTTGCTTTTTGTTCGATTTCAACGCTAAGAACAGGATCAGACGCGATCACGTCTTTGCCACGCATTTCACTACGTAGAGCTGCTTGAAAATTTTGCTTGAAAAACAAATCAACTTTAAACTTTTACGAAAAAGAAAAAATCAATTATTCTACTTTAAATCGTTCACAATCAGCAGCAGTAAATGTTTCTGATGGAAGTGACGCGTAAAAATAAGGAATATATCCATGCAAATGTGCCATGACTGAGTAGCCTTCATCGGTAACACCGTAAAGTCGTATGACTGTATTATGACCACGTACATGCGGACGACTATTATCGAGAATATTCGGTGTACCATCAGGATCGACATATGTGTCTAAATCAATTTGTTGAAAAACAAGTTTGTATGTTGCTGGATCCATAGATGGAATATCAGGTCGAGACCATTTTACATTCGTCGTTTCATAAGCTGGACCTTGTCCTATTTGGAGAGAGAAAAAAAAACGAACGATAAATTCGATCTTTGTTGGTTTTAAATATACCAAGTTCAATCGCATTTTCTTTGTTTTCTTGATCAGCATCGTCGTAAGCTGGATCATCATTCATAAAATCTTCTTCATCATCGTCGTTCGTTCTAAATATTCTCAAATATGTCTTTGTTGCAACAGTAAATTCGAGATCATCTACCGTTTTGGTCGTTTAAATTGTGAACTATTTGAAGATGCTGATGCTGATGTTGGATTTTGATTACCGAAGTTTTTCCGTTTGAAATTATTCATTGTGCTCATCTAGAATATCGAAATTGTTCAGCTCTTCATTATACAAGAGAAAGAAATATAAAAAAAACCGTCTCGTTCGTTCGTTTTCTCTTCTTCTGTCTTTTGTACTTCTAACATGAACAAACCGAAAATTTTCACTAAAATACAAAAGAGGGCGCTATTTTATGCGTAGATTCATATGTTTATTAAAATCTAAAACTAAAACAATCATATCTGACTGACTCTCACTGACTATAAGCACGCTTATCACAGAAAATGAATGAAGATTAGCACCAATGAGGACGAGTGTATAAACAACAAAAAATATATTTCTGATACACATCATCTTGAGGATGAGCACGACGTGCATAATGATCAAGAACAGCTTTTTCAGAAGCTGTTGGTTTACGCCATGGAGCTTGACAAAGTGGACAAGTGGTTTGCTTGCCTTTAACACGTTTCCATTCGTTCATACAATGTTTATGCATAGATTTTCCACATGAACTAAAACATGTAACTAATTGTTTCCCTTTAACTAGTAAACGTTCGAAACAAATCGGACACACATCATCGTGATCGATCGATTGTCGTCGTAATGTTAATGTTGATTTATCTTTTGGTTGGATGTCTGTTCGGGGTGTTGAAATCGGACAAAGTCGACGAAGTTGTCCATGAAAAATGTCTTCTAATTCTTCAGCTGTAAAATAATGATCGCGCATAATCGATCGACGAATTTCATATGAATATAAATCAACATTGAAAATTCGTTTGAGAACAAAAAGAAAATGTTTACAAACATAAATCTTTTGAAATGTTTTACATGAACACGACGAATGATAACTAACAATAACTTTATATCGATGACGATTGTATGTTGTCACCCAACCTTCGAATTGATCGAATAGAGTAAATTGATGTTCAGTTAAATAGAAATGTCGTGTTAACATTTGACCATAGACTTTATCGAAAACAATCTGTTGTTCAAGTGACAAATAATCCGACAGTGAACTCACAGATGTATGTTCACAAATTTCATTCTCAATCCAGTTCATCACCGGCTGTGCCATTGAGAATATCTAAACCTCGAAAACAAGTTTTCATGAAAAACATACGCACACAAAAAATGTCAAATCTGTTTTTATTTAAACTAAATGAAAATCAAGAACAACTCATCATTCGAGAGCAACAAGCGCCTTTTGAAAACGTTTTCGAACAGTATCTGATCCGAAAAAAGTCGCGATTTCATGAACCGGTGGTCCTTGTAAACATCCGCAGAGAACAAGTCGCCAAATTCGAAAAATTTCTTTCGATTGAATTTTCTTTGGTTTGTATTCTTCAATCAGTTTTTTCACATCATCAAATGTAAAATGAATATCATCGAGTGAGTTCAATGTTTTTTCAACAACATATCGAAATTGTTCGAGATTATCGATTAAATTCGTTTGTATTTTCGGTTCTTTCCAAAGATATTCATATAGATTATTGGAAAATAATTCATCGAGTGAACTTATTCGAAATTCAACCATATCCAATGCTTTTTTAAGATAATCTTTCTGTAATTGAATCGATGTTTGTAAATTTTTATCAGGATAATGATGCAAAACTTTCTGTTGAAGTTCACTAAGCACACGTTCTCGACCATCGGGAATCGTTTCATATTCACGTTTGAGATGTGCTCGTTGACAAGCAGCTAACTTTTGAAAATCAACAATCGCCGCATGACGACTGAAATATTTAATATTAAATAATGGAATCATTTCGTCTAAAGTTTTGCCAATCATTTGATTGTTATCAGGAAATCCACCGCCACCACAAACGACAATAAAATTAAGAATTGCATCGGGATAATAATTCTTCTGTTGATAATAATCGATTTCAATTGGATTGACGGCATTTTCTTTATCACGTTTCGATAGTTTTCGACCACGTTCACGTTCGAGTAATGATAAATGACCGTATATCGGTGGTTTCCAATCGAATGCTTTGTACAAAAGTAAATGTTTCGATGTTGATGTTTGCCATTCATGTCCACGTAGAACATGACTGATATTCATCAAATGATCGTCGATCACATTTGCCAAATGATATGTTGGATAACCATCCGATTTGAGAAGAATAAAATCACCTTCGGTTGCATAAGGATTATGTTCATGATGACCGTAAACAAGATCATCGTAGATTTGTAAACCTTTTTCATCAGTTGGCAACGAAAATCGAACAACATACGGTAAACCTTGTTGAAGATATTCATTTTGTTGTTGATCGGTTAGCTGTTTACAACGACCATCGTATCGATATGGTTGTGAACGTCGTTTACAATCGTGTCTTAAAAGCATAAGTCGTTCTGTGGTGCAAAAACATCGGTAGACATGTGGTTGATTTTGATGATTGTACTTTCCGAATAGTTTATTCAAATATGTTCGATAGATTTCAACACGTTGTGATTGAATAACTGGTGGTTCATCGGGTTTGATACGTGCCCATTGAAGAGCCGATTGAATATGTTCGACAGCACCAGGTACTGTTCGTTCTCGGTCCGTATCTTCGATACGAAGGAGAAATTTACCATTGAATGATTTCGAAAACAAATAATTGTAGAGAGCTGTTCTTAGACCGCCGAAATGAAGTTGTCCAGTTGGTGAAGGAGCAAAACGAACACGAATGGAAGACATTAGAGAAGAGAAACAAAAAAAAAAGGAGGAAAAAAAACAGAGAGTGAGTTGTTTTATTGTTTAGTTGTAGTTGTTGGAGGTAATGTTGTACGTTGAATTTGTTTCATACACTGACGAAAATCTTGCATTTCCTTCGTACAATCACGCCAATCTTTCTTTTCAATATAACATTCTTGAAGTTTCTCGTGAAATTGAAAGCAACCAGTTTTACGAATAGCTGATGTGACTTGATCTTCGTCGTCGTCGTCGTCGTTTGTCGATTTCGATGGTGGATCAAGAACAACAGTTGGCATTTATTTCTTTTTTCTTTTCGAGTTCGAGATGATTTTGTTCTCCTTATCCTAATCTTATGTGTAAAATAGTAGTTGTAGTTATTTTTTTATTATTTTTCTATTCGTTGAAATAAATTAATTCGAAGAAAAACAATCAAAATATGAAATTACTAATTCGATTAATTTTTTTGGAAAAAATAATAAATTTATTTTTCGATTGCTTTTTCCGAGTGAATTAAAAATCAGATGTCGCTATTAACTAGATAGATCTTTTTATTTTTTGTATCACTGTAAAAAAGAAAAGAGATTTAGACATTGAACAAGAAAGCAAAAAATAAAACAAAGAAAAGACAAAGGAGAACTTTTCAACATCGACTAGTAAATGAACAAATATACGATGAATAATAGAAACGATGTTGACGATAATTTTAATGCTTGATTTTTTTTAGCAATGACTCCCGTTGCAAGAGTATTTGATTTAAATGAATATTCAATGTGACGTTTAGCTATTCAAAAAAGAGGAAAAAAGAAACTTTCTTTCATCGAACAAATTGTTTAAACTTACATGATTGATCATGATATGAACTTGTAATTGATTTCGACGGTGGAGTAGAATCTGTTGTTTGTTTAGTTGATTGAGGCAGTTCTTTGAGGATGAATTCAGCGTGAGATATTCCAGCTGCATTTCGTACTCGACAAACATACGGTCCAAAGAGAGAAGAATCAGTTAACTAAATACGAACAAAAAAGTCACAACATTTGAAAAATCGACGTTATTCTCTGTTATACATGCAGAATTATTGTTCGTTGACGACATGTTTGATTAATAATTTGATCAAATTTATCTTTAATACCATCAAGAATTGGTTCGACATGTTTTGGACGAAAAAAATCGAATACTATCGGCGGAGGCAATGAACAATATCGACATGTTATTGTTGCCGAATCGAATAAACGGAAATAGGACGCATGAAAAGAAACTGTGACTGTCGGTTTATCTAAATGACGAGAATTTAGATAAATTCAAAATGCAAAAACAAAACTTTTACATCGAACATTCAGGAGAAATTGTCGATTGACAGTACTCAATGTATTCGTTGCTGAACAATCGACACGACCCGAATCTGATCGTGAAATATTACGTAAGATTAAAACACTGGCATTATGACCTGCAACTAGAAATGCAAAGAAAGAAAGATGTTTGACAGGATGTCAATTTATTGCCTTTGCATTTTTTTTTCTGTTGTGCAAAGATTAAAACTCGAACGTACTTGTTGTAATCGTTCCTGGCCTTGATAGACCATTGACATGCCAAACAATGACGGGTGTTGGTCGGCCAAATGCTGTACAAGAAAATTGGGCATTATGACCTTCACGAACCGTCATACGCATATCTTCCGGTGAATGAGAAATGATTCTTGGTGGTACTAAGAAGAAGAAGAAGAAAATAACTCTTTTGATTGAACGTGTTTGATAAAAATTTTATTGTCTCAAGATACTAGTCATTGACAGACTAATGTATTGAACGTGACTTGGAATCAATAGTTAACTCATCAGCATCATTATCGACTCGATGCATGTAGTATGTGTTTAGATCGAACGATCAAATGCATTTCTTCTTCTCCTTCTCCTCATTGATTTCTTTTGTTACGTTGATGATTGTCTCGCGCACGATCTAATAAATTTTTCTTCTTTATTCCATTTAATGCTTCATCAAATGGTCATTTGCCCGTCTTTGTTTTTTATGTTTAAAGGTGCAGATATGTCATACTTGAAAAACAATTAGCTTATACACTGTTCCTTTTGTCTACATTCTCTCTATCTCTCTTATTCAGCATGAGTAGCCGTTCACAATCACGATCATGAACATTGAAAAATAACGTAGGTATATAACGTTTCTATTCAATCGAGTGAACAATCAGCCAGAAGATAAATTACTAATAATCAAACAGAACAAGGAGAAAACAAATTTTCGACATATGCCTTCGAGGCATTTGTATTGTAGTAATTCAAATGAAGGTTATTATTCTTCTGACAAGAATTTAAATGATTTCCTCGAGTTTTCTATTTTCTTAAACAAACTGACATAATCATCAATAAACGGAAGTTACAAAAGAAAACGCGTTTTCTATCATCCGGAAATCATACATTTTCAAATAGGTGCTAGTTGCTTGTCAGTATGTTCAAAGACATTTCTTTGATATATATGTGTTTTTATATCCATTCGATAAAACTTGTCTGTGTACTAAACAAGGAGGAACAACATACAATAGATCCAAATGTAAACGTATCTAAGGCGGATTGTTTTTGTCTTTCTTTTATACAGATATCTGTGTATGTATACATATCAACAACACCTTAAACGAGAGAAGGTCAGTCAACACGTACGGATCTCGATTGTATGTTTGCATTGTCGAAATGAACTCGAAAGAATGATGAAAACAAGGATATGATAAAACACAAACATTGATCTACACATGCAAGTTTTCATCTGTATAGATGAGTTTGTCTATTGACTTAGAACTAAAGAGAAAAGAAGAAAATGAATAAACTTACTGAGTACATCGAGAAGAATTTCATTTAATGTCAAATCACCGCGTACACATCGATATAAACCATGATCTTGTTCTTCAATATTAATTATACGTAAATTTCTTTCTTCACGATCAGAACTATCAGTTGTTAAAATATTTAAACGACGATCTCGTACTGTTATAATCGAATCAAGACTAACAATATCAGCTCGATCATCACGAATCCAGATAATCTAAAAAATAAAAGATAGAAATCAAAAATTTCGTGCTGAGTAACTATTAATCAATAATGTATATATACATTCACCAGCTGTGTACTACTCATGATGTCATCATTATTGTCTACCCCGCTGGTCTTTGCTTTTTACTCTTTTCTTTTCTTTGAACAATACTCAAACATACTAACAATAATAAACCTGAATCTGTACATATAAACACTTGTCCCTCCCAGCACTTACCTTTGCTAGATTTGTCGGGTCAATATTTCGTTCGACTGAGCATGGCAATTCAATGGTACTGGCTAATGTTGCTTGAATTGTTTCTAATTGTAAAGTTTGAGAAATGAATTGAAAGAAAGTAAGTACGACAAGAGACCACATTCGATCGGCATCGACGATTGTTTTTAAAATATTATGACATTCGGTTTGAGTTCAACCAACCGTTATATCGAGAAGCTTATGTATACAATAGAATTCTAAAATAAAAGACAAAAAATAAAACGGAAATTCCTTTTTGGCGTACAGAATCAACTTTCTCGTCGCCTTTTTTTTGTATGGATATATATATATATGTGTAGTAAAGACGAAGCAAAAAAATGGGAGAAGAAATCAAGTTGATTTGTTTCAAGTGGAGAGGATAACTTTTGCTTCTCTCTTTTCCTTTCTCTCTTTTCTCTTCTCTCCTCTTCTTCTTCTTCTGACAATAAACGAACGAGAAAGAAAATATATGAATAAGAGAAAGGGAAACATTTTCTTCTTCTTCTTCTTCTTTTTTTTTTTTGAGTGACAGCATCATAGACCAACGGTCACCCATCCATTCACCTTCTGTCATTCATCACATTTCTCCTCATATCTTAAGTAGGTTTATATATACACACATATTGCAAATGATCCGCCTTGCTTACTCACACTTTGAAAAAGCTCGTTAGGGGCACGCGAACATAACATGTCAAATGATGATGATCGATTCAATGATACATCTCTACAAAGATAAACACATCTCTTTTATTTTCTACGTTTGATGACTTCATTAAAAGAAGAAATTAGCAATGAAACTTTGTTTCTTCGAAAAAAAAACGAAGGTGTCTGTTCTGTTTTCATTTGCGTGATTAATGAGCCTTATACGCTCAATGTTTTCATTTTTGTCTGTTCCTTGATAAGTATCTCACAAGAAAAGACGACGAGTTCACGGACAGTTTAACATGATGTTTTATTTAACTTTCTTGGGATCAGCATTCAATATGTATAAGTAATTGATTTTCAAAGTTTCTCTTGTCGACATAGACACACAATTCTCTAATTTGTAGTATATGTATACATGTATGATGGCGGCGACTACGACGGAAACTAAATGCAAATAGTCATGGCGTTGAAGACGAGCTAATGAGAACGCACACAGACGGAAAAAAAAGAATACTATCCTTCTCAAATGGACTTAACGAGAAAAAAAGAAATTGACAAACAAAAAGAAGAAGGGCGGAGACATTAGATGTGAACGAACTTCTTAAGTCGCTTAATAAAACAAAAAAAAGAAAAAGAAAAGAAGAATCTAGTGGCCATCTGGATGAATGTATGTATACACTCATCTTTATCGATCTATAGACATAGAACATCCGCTACTGTTTGTACATTCTTGAAAATATCGATATCATTAAAGTAAGAAAGAGAAAAGTAGCGTTTACTTTCAATGCTTACATCATCATCATCATCAGCATTATAATCATCAGACGCAGCATGTCATTAGATCATATACAAAGTATATACGCACGGATAGTTCTTATTAAATGAAGTTAGAACAAATCAATTTAGTACATGTCGTTTGTAAAATATATTTGTTCGTCGAACTGATCGATGATCCTTGTTAATGAAAAAGAAAATTGAAACAAAATCGCCCTCATATTCTAAATGAACCGTATAAAAAAAAGAAAAGAAAGAAAGAAGGAAAGATTGACATAGATAGACTAAAGCACATGTGAAGGCAATCTTAATCTGACGTAACATATTAACCGATAAATTAACATTTATCTAATGATACTAGCAGATTCTTTTCAATTAATTTCTAGCCTTGAGAAGTAAGTAAGAAAGTAGTTTTAATAGCTCACCTCATCATATCTATCCCTATGTCGGCAAACTTCGTGTGAACAACATCTGTCATTGTATGCACACATCTTTATGCATATATGTATCTGTTCATATATATATATATATATATATTTATAAATATATACATCAGTTTGGCTTCATCTAATATGTCCCGACGGATTAGACTTGAACTTGCTCACACATCTAGACACACACACATACGCACAAGCTGTTTCTTTTTCAATCAGACTTAGGTGTCTGGATGTCACGCGAGAAAAAGAAATGGACAATCGAAATGAGAAAGCATCATTGATGCGAACAGAACTTTCATTCTTTCATTTTTTTTATGCAATACTTCATCATTGTCGCTACATCTATCCTTTCTCGTAATGATTCACGTTTGATTAAACTCGCGCAATGTGTTAATTTAATTCGTCGTCTTTTTCTCGTATTCGATCTCACTCACCCTCACACACATTTTGTTCATTGTGCTTCGATAAGTCCATGTATGTGTGCTGATTCTCCAGATCTTCTTAAGTTTGGCAACGAGAGAGAGAGAGAGAGAGAGAAAAGAGTCACATTGAATCGATCTTCGTATGACACACGATAAGTGTCCACTCAAGTAGAAAAGAAATAGTCTTGTCTATAGAATGAAACTGATATGATACCTTGAAAATGCTTTTTCTCTACTGTTGTGCACACAAGTTGATGCTCATTTACTTTTTCCCTTACTCTTGCTCGCTCGCTTTTTGTCGACTTCCCACTTCAATTGTTAATTAAACGAAAAGAAAACGAGAAGAAAAAGAAGATTTGTCTGTAGATGTGTGACTCAGGCGGGGAATCTTCGATGATGGAATGCCGGTTAGCGGAAACAAAGTATGAAGAATAAATAATCGAAGATGTTGCTAACAAAAATCAGTACTATCAATGCGGTTATTCGCTTCAATACTTATGAACAAATGAAGAAAAAAAAAGAAGAAGAAAATTTACTTAAAGAATTCATTTTAAAAATTAAAATTCTTCTCTTGATTACTCAAACAAAACAACTTAATGATGTTTTCTATCTTCGCTGTATATCTACCCGATCTAATAAATAATCTTATCTGGAACAGGTACATATATATATTACATCTTCTTCTGATTAATATTCTCAGATTACGTTAACCAACTGTTCAAGAATGATGATGACAGTAAAGAACAAATAAATACAGAAAAAAAAGAGAAATCTATCTTTTCTTTCTTTTCTCCTTTAATCAAATAGATTGCATGATCATGAATAGATGAATTAAATCTTTCTCCGACGGATTAACCAAATCGTCGTGTAATCAGAAAATATTTCTCACCTGTCAAAACTTTCTCAATAGTCAACTGTTTATAACACTTTGTAATATTAATCATTTTTTGTTTAAAAAAACTTATCCAAGGTTAAGTTATTAACAAGATAGTTCACGAAGCGTTCAATGACGAACCTTTTTTGAGAATGAATTTTATTATTATTATTTTTTGTTTGAAATACAAGAAAAAAAAGACGTTTAATGTTCGCATTTGCAGTCTTCTGATGAGCATTTGCTACTGTCGCATTTACAGTTTCCCGATGGACATTTGCAATTGTCACATTTGCAACCTGTTTTTTCACATCCTTGATCTACAAACATCAAAACAAATAGATTTTTTAACAAAAAAAACGATAATATTCATTACTTTCATTGGATTTACAGTTTGAGTCAGATCCACATTTCTCAGTTTTTGCGCAATCTTCTTTGGTTGAGCATTTAGCGGCTAAAAAAACGAATATTCATGATAAAATCCTTCAAACAGAAAAAAAACAGATTATTTTTACCGTCACAAGGGCAAGGCATAGTAATTCGTTTGAAAATATGTGTGATTACTTAGTAATCGTGTCTCTCTGTATTTATGCAATGAGTTGTAAAGGGGTGCATGTAGATGACAATAGAAAATAACAGGGGTGTGCTACGTTATTCGTCAGTGATATTTTATCGAAATGGCGTTGCTAGATATACATTTGAAACTTTGAATGTAAACAATTTATTGATGCTATTCAATGAAACAAGACAACGAACACATGAGAGAGAAAAAAAAAGACAGTTTTTTGTTGTTGTGATTTTTCAGATTCAGGCAGAGCATTTACAATTCGAGCATTTACAATCGACACATGAGCAAGCTGAACCACAACTTGTATTTTCATCTGTAGAAAAAAATATAGATTCGAATATATTCTCGAGAGGATGAATAAAAAAGCAAACTTACGCGAACATGATTTGCAGTCACATTTGCATGAGCAGCTATCATCGCATTTACATGAGTCACCTTGACATCCAGCACCACATCCACAACCTCCAGCTAAATTCAATGAATAGTTGAAAAAAATTCGAAAAAGAACACACTAGCTTACATTGACATTGGCAAGATTTAGGCATCGTGTATTTGTTGTTGAACAGAAGAAGAAGAAGAAGAAGAAGAAAATCGAATGATCGAACAGATGATACTGTCTGACTATTTATAGTTCAACGAGATATACACCCCTGTATTTTTTCAGGGGGAGCCGTTTGCTTAATTGAACCGCACCCCTGTCGATGATTGCAATCAATGTTTATCTTTTCTATCATTACGTGCAATTTTCACGGATGAACATCAATCGCAATCTTATTCAATGTCTATCGCTCTTTTGAGAAAAGGGTAATTTTTGTGATCAGACATTTATTGAAATCATAAATACAGGACAGAAAAAAAAAGAAAAGTTTCTGTTTGTTTGTTTGTTCGTATTTAATTTCCACATTTACAATTTCCTGGTGGACATTTGCAATTGTCACATTTGCAACCTTCTTTTCCACATCCTTGACCTACAAATATCAAAACGAACAGTTCAATAAAACAATTGCAAAGGATTTATATTCATTACTTTGATTGCATTGACAATTTGAATTGCATGTACATTTGCCTGTTTTTGTGCAATCTTCTGTGCACGAACATTTACCAGCTAAAAGAAGAAAAAAAGCCAGAAAATATATTCTCTGTCACAAAGAGAAAATAATAATTATCTACCTTCACATCGGCAAGGCATTGTTATTTGTTTGAAATTGTAAATTTATAAGGTGATATATTCAAAGAGAGACTACTGTATTTATAGTAGTCGAAAAAATAATTGTTCGTAGTAAAAAAGGGGGTGCGTCCTCTCAGTTTTATCGAATGACTAAGTCGAGTTCTTTCCAGAAGAATTCTGCACTCGATAACCTAACGAGGTACAGAAAGAAAGAAAGAAATCAAATAACGAGCAAATTCTATTGCATCCCATTCGATAACGTATTGCTATTTATTTTTAAAGTTATCATTTTAACAAGAAGAAGAAAATCAAAGATCAATAACCATTATTTTTTTTTGAAGAAGTAACAATCAAAATGAATAAACTAACAAATTAAAATATTAAGAAAATCATTCAACAGTTAATTCATTTTCGAATTCATTCTCATTCGGTGACTGGCCGTTGATTACGTGGATTCGTTGCGTTTACATAATGAAAAGCAACAACTAACAGGAAGACAATCACACCAAGAATATTGGCATAAATACCCAAAATCTAGTGAGAATAAATAAAGATTTATTTTCAAAACAATAGAATAGAAAACTACTTGATCACTATCACGAGCCATTTTGTCAGATGATGATAATCAATTCAATATCTGAAAATATAAATATATTACAAGTTAGAGAAAAAAAATAGATCGTCTAACAATGTATTTCAAAAAAAAATTTAGATTCTCATGCTTCTGTAGATGTTACAGATGGCGATGGTAAGGATTTCTGTCTTGATTTAGGAGGTGGTGCATCGAGTTTGAAGTCAATCCACGGCTTGTTAATTGAACGAACTTTATTCTTGGGCACTTTTTCTGTTGTTATGAAAAATCCAGCATTTTGTTCGATTAATTCAGGAGCAACAAGAAATTGTTCTAATGGTGTTTCATTATCAATCGGTTCATTCGGCATTAAATATGAATAAATATCAAGTTCGCCATTTTTCTGTTGACCAATAAGAACTTTAAAGAAATGTGTCGGAACAGCAACTTGATTAGGACCAATAACTTGATATTTCACATAGAGTTTATTATCCGTTGAATCAAGTCTGAAAATACTTTCGAGATCGATTACGAATTCATCGAAAAATCAATTACTTTGGCAGATAAAGCGGCCCAGTGAGTATCCATAGGCCGCTGGCATAATGTTTGACAAGTGCACGTGCATATCGTTCTAGATGTGCCCATTTATCTCGATTGAAACCTTTGCCAATTTGTGGAGCTATATTTGAGAGGAAAAACGTATTGTTCATGCTTTCCTGAGAATGACGATGATTAGCACTTGCAATAAGATGTCCTCGATCGAAACCAGAACCTATTTCGTATAAGACCGTGAGTACAAAGATGAATATTAGTATTATTTTATTTTTACCAAGATAATCTTGATTTGATGATCGAAAATATGAATGAATTTGATTATCTTCTCGAAATATCGAATTTCCTCGATCGACATTTTTGCCTACATTGATCGTATCTCGTGTGAGATGTTCGATAGTCCATAAGGGTACTCGTGTTCGTCGATCATAGCAAACAGCAAAATTCGGATCCAATCGACGAACAGTTTGTGTTGATAAATCCGGTGAAAATCGAAGTAATGCACCTTCATTTCCAACGGATACTATGCGTTTATCCCATAAATGAAAGTAGGTACTTGTAGCTAGTACGCCTAGTGCTACGCCAGCAGCAAGCGTGCCGATACCTTGCGTGTAAGACATTCGTCGTGTCACCGGCCATGAGCTATCCACCTAGCAGCAAATCAGTGCAATGGCATACTGATTCTTCAATGGTCAATAGATTCGATCGGAGTGAAATTTAAAAATTCGATTGAAAAAATATTTCGAAAAGCTTAACGAATGATTTTTTCGGAAAATTTGAATTTTTGAAAAAAATTTTAAAACGATGTCGCCACTGTCGATCGTTGAAGAAGATAAATAAACATTTTCCTGTCATTCTGAGTCTTAGCTCATTATTTACTAGTCATTATTAATCATGCCAGAACAAACTCAAATACCTCGTGTTCTTTGGGCTCAACAACACGAAACTCTTCTTCTAACAATAGCCGTGCCCGATATCGATCAAGTTGTCGTCAAATTTACTGATGATTCTGTGAATTTTCACGGACAAACAACATCAGCTAATGAAAATATTGTCTATGATGTGCATATTGATTTATATGATAAAATCGATGCTGATGCTTGTAAATACACGAATATCGGTCTACAATATTGGCGTTTATTATTGAAGAAGAAAAATCCTGAGAGTAGATATTGGCCACGATTAACTAAGAACAAAGCTCGTTTACATTGGCTACAAACAGATTTTGATCATTGGAAAGATGAAGATGAAAGTGATGATGAAAAAGGAGATCAGAAAAACAATTTTCAAGATATATTTTCAGGAAGTAAATGAAACGATTGAATTTCTTTTTGTTGTTTTCGTTCAAACGAAGTTCGTTTTTATTTTTAAAGATATGGGCATGGGTGAAAACGACGATAACGACGAGGAAGATGACGAAGAAGAAGAAGATGATGATGATGAACATTCAGATGAAGATGAAAATACGAAAATATCTACTGAAAATCAGAGTGATAGTCAAGTTAATGTACAAGAATCATCGTGAATTTGGAAAATATCTCATTTTTTTTGTTTTATTTTATATGTTGTCATTTGTGTCAACAAGCGAATTTTGTTCGTCAATCAATATTTATCTGTTGTTCCGTATTTGTCATTCCAAAATGTAAAAAAAATCATAATCAAACAAAAATGTTCCGTTTGGTTTTCTGAACTATTTCTTAGTTTCAAGAATAACATTGATTAAGAGCAAAAAAACGGCATATCTTTTTATATCTTTCTTTGAATTAATTGAGACTAACGCTTTTATCTTCAATATTGTCACGTAGGAAATTATAGTTTCTACTCTTTTTTTGTCCGAATAGTGATGCTAGATTGTTTAGTTGAATGAACTTTCTTTTTACTCGTCAAATACTGGAGAAGAGGAAGTTAATTTCGAACAGGTAATCTTCATATTACAAATTCTGTTTCAAGGTCATTCAAACGATTAAATGATAAATTAAATTCTTCTGTGTTTTTGAATTATTTAAACGAATATTTGTCGTCTATTTTTAGACCAAGTACGACTAAATAATTACTCATTTGATTACAATGAGTAAGTCAATATTTATAGAAAATAGATGAGTCACTGATGACTACATGTTTTGTGATTGGAGTAAACGAATAAAAAGTCAGTAAAGAACAGTAAAACAAAAGTTTATTTTGAATTTTTAGTTTGAGATATAGAGTATATAAACTTGCTGCTTCGTATCTCTTCGATAGATAAAAGCATAACATGAGTGAAAATGAAAAAGCACCATTATTAAGTAGTGATCCAGTGCCTATATATCCTAATTTGCAACCGTCTGACGATCCAGGAAAAAAGGTCGAATCGTCGCCTGTAAACGACTATCCAAAAATTGATATAAATTACTCATGGTCAGGTTGGAACGATCGTGGATTTGCGATTGCATTTTGGATTCATTTAATTATTGTAATAATTCTTGCGTTTGCTCTTGGTATCAAAGCAGTTCATACAGATTCAATAAAACCATTCGATGATCCAACACGAACAGTTTTCGATTACAATGCGAGCCTATTTCTTCGTGTTTTTGTCGGTGCTGCATTTTGTAGTGGTGCCGTAGCATTTTTTGCATTTTTTGTTCTACAACGATGTGCTGGTCGAATTATCAAATGTGCATTGTACATGGGCGTTGCCATGCAAATTTTACTTTGCATTACTCTATTTGCTGTTGCTTGGCCGATGGGTTTAATCACATTGATTTTTGTTGCCATTTCGATTTGGTATATTTATAAGGTACGAAATCGTGTTGCATTTGCTGAAGCTCATATTCAAGTTGGTTGTGCTGCTCTACGTAGTCATCCGATGATTCTCGGCATTGCAATTCTCATGTTATTCATTCAATTATTTTGGGTACTTATTTGGGCTCTAATGGCGTTAGGTTTCGAACATGCTATAAACGGATCCGAAAATCCGCATTCGAGCGGTGGTGCTGGTGGTTTGGTTACAATTGTTTTGATGACATCGTTGTTTTGGGGTGCACTCACATTTCGAAATATCACACATTTTGTTACGGCTTGTATTGTCGGTGGATGGTGGTTTCCTGAGGACGAACGACAACAGTATGCTGTTGATACAAGTGTTAAACGAGCGTTTACAACAAGTTTCGGAACGATTTCTTTTGGTTCATTGATACTTGCTTTTATCAAAGCTTTACGTTTTGCAGCACAAGCGAATGAAGATCGAGCTCGTCAAGAAAATAATATTGTTCTATTAATATTCAGTTGCATTTCTGTTTGTATTCTTCGCATATTCGAAGGATTGATTAGTTATCTCAATGATTGGGCTTTCATATTTTCTGCTCTAACCGGTCAATCATTTCGAACAGCTAGCCGAAGTTTTCTTGATCTATTTGAACAACGTGGTTGGACAATGGTTGTCAACGACGATCTTGCTGGTAGTGCATTAACAATTGTAACAATTGCCATAGGATTTGTTTCGGCAGCTATTGGTGGTATTTCAGTTTTTGTTTCAATGCCTCAATCAGGTTCTCGTGCAGCTATTGCTGGCATGGCTGCATTCTTCTGTTTTAAGATTGGCATCGCCATGGGCACGATTCTTTCGTCAATTTTAAGTTCCGGTGTTCGTACAGCTTTTGTTTGTTTTGCTATGAATCCAGCTGCACTCGGAGTAACTCATCCTGAACATCTACAAAATCTACTTGATGCTTGGTACAAATTTCATCCGGATGCATTTATACAAAGCGGTTTTGCTGCTCAATTTCCTCGACCGACCGCTTCGAGTAGCAATATCTATGCTTAGTGTTTAATCTACTTCTTTGAATGAATTTAAGAACAAATATGGTTTATTCTAATCGAATATAGATATATATATATATATAAATGATCTTGTTTTTTGTTTTGTCTTATTATTCACGAAGAGAAAAAAAAAAGAATTGTTACAAACATAGACAAAAGAGAAGAAGGAGAAACTATACGCACATTTAGAAAAAAGAAAAAGAAAAGTCGACACCGTCACGAAAACGAAAAGAAAAGACGAACAATTCATGGATTCGAATAATACCGATGATGGAGTTTGGAAACGAAAAACGAACGGACAGCAATCAAGGAAAATTTTCTTTGTTTTTATTCGACAAATTGATGATACTGTTCTGTGAAAATGATACACGTACATAAAAGAAGAATAAGCTTGTTTTTCGAATAGATATATTAAAAGAAAAATCAATCTAACACGCTGCTCAATGAAGTGAATGACTATCGAATAAGAAAAAAAGCAAAGAATTTGTACAAAAAAGAATCGAACTGTTAGCTGTGAAATAACAAAACGAAAAAGAAGAAGAAGAAGAAGAAGAGGAGCGTTCCAGTCGATTTCTTTTTCAAAAGAAAATCAAATAAAATCCCTGAGGAATACGACAAATGGTTTGAGGCAAATAAAAAGCAGCAAGAAAAACGAAAAGAAAACAATAACAAGAAGAAAAAAAAACAGCTGAATAATATTGGCAAGAAAAACTCTTTGTGGATGATGTGATCGTGTTTATTATTTTTTTCTCATTCAAAATGATCGGATATTTAATATTATTAAGTTTTCAGTTGGCTATTCGCATGGTTTTGTTTTTTGTTTCTCAATTTATAACAAGAAAAACGAAACGAAAATAAAATGCTTGAATACCTGATAACCTCGTGTTCACAAAAGATAGAGAGAGAGAGAGTTTTCTATCACTAGAGTTTATAGGAAACAGGTTTTCTTTCTTCTTCTTATCAAGACATTAGAAAACAAATAAAAGAGATTCAATAGAACAAAGAAAAATTGAGGTCTCTGCGAGGATAATCCTATATGTACAGACACAAATATTCGGGAATTGACAAAAAGAGAGAAAGTTAAAACTGCTTAGCAGATGAATGATTTTTTTTCTTGAAATAATTTCTGTCTTCAACAAAGACATGCTGAGCAAACGCATAACAAGAATTGAAATGAATATCGTTGTTGTTGCGTTTAGAACACCACAGAAAGAACGAAAAAGCTATGTAGATAGTTGCACTGTGAACAGTAGATAAACGAGAAATGAAAATAATGACGAAGTTCCCTGAAGAATTTTTGAGACAAACGAACGAAAATCATCATAAATAACCTGCGTAGGATGTTTGCTGGTTGCCAATTAGAATGGACAAGCAGATGAAACAAGAGTTGCAGGTGTACTCGACGGTCGGCTAAGTGAATTTGGACTCGATTGATGATGAACATCGGTTTCATCGGGTGACGATGATGTCGATGTCGGCGGCGAAAGAGATGATATATCTGTTGGATTGAGAGCACCAACACCTGGATTATGACTATTCGATCGAGCGATATTTCGATGTCGTGGTGTTCGATTCGACGATTGATGTTCATCGTCATCGTTGATAATATCACCTTCTTCATCCGTCGAATAGTCCATTGATTCAACAAGAGTCTTTTCACTTGTCGATCGTTGTTGTTGTTGTTGTTGTTGCTTTTGTTCTTTCTCATGTTGTTGTAAAATTCGTCGAAGTATTGTACGTGCATTGAGAGATGCTTTTGTGCCTAAATAAACAACAAAATCAAATTCATTACTCAGATCATCTCGTGAAATGAAAGTATTTTTGTTCTACTTGGATTCGTTTTTCTTGCTTGACTTTGTTGATATGCAATAGCTTTGAGTACAGCTATCGGTACACCCATCGCATGAAATTCTTCGAAACTTTTCTCATTCAAGCCCACCCATTTGTCTTTCATTTTCTCTTTGTCTTCTAAAGTTTTCGTTTGTGTATGTGGTGTTAATTCGCTCAGCGTACGATCATCATCATCATCATCATCATCATCATCACTTTGTACTTCGGAAATCATCAATGGAAGTGTTACATCCATTGATAATCGATCATCATCATCATCGTCAGCTTTCGATTTGTGTCCATCGTCGGAATTATTATTATTCACATCTTTAATACGTTCTTCATCGAGCATTTGATAGAATTTCGAACGTTTCTTTGGTGGCATCTTACGTATGCGTTCCATGAGATCGTCAACATAACCACCGACTGAATTCAATGATAATTGTTGACGTTCATCAATATCAATATCATTGTCATTGGAAATCATTTTTTGTAGACGTTTTGTCGACAATTTAATACCATTTTGTTGATTATAATAGCATGATGATGATGACGTTTCAGAGGCTATCGATGAACCTGAACCTGTACGTATCGCCTGAACCATCGGTGGTGATTGATGATTGACAGCTAAACTTGATTCGTATCCACTTGATGCATTTGATGTTGACTAGAATTTAACATAGAAGAAAAATGTTGAAATTAAAAAGGAAACAAAGAATCTTTTGACATACGGAATCTTTTCGTGGTGGAACATATTCATCGCTTTCATCGTCACTGGCACCACCATGACTTGTCGTTGATGAAAAACCACTCGAACGTCGTCGATAATTTTGATAGGCTGCTGTAATCATTTCGATTTGTTGTTGAGGAGTTAATGTCGATGTATTTGCTTGATTCATTCGTTGTTGAATGAGATATGGCGGTGGTGGTCCTAGTGAATTTGCATTTGGATATGAAGCACGCATCATTTTATAACGTGGATCGTTATTGTACGGATTTGGTTCATCATGAGAATTATCACCAGATGATGTTGTTGATGTTGATGATGATGATAAAAGTTTCAATGTTTCAGGATTCAGATATGTTGACATTTTATTATGATTTCCATTT
>ERZ778024.1048-NODE-1048-length-37076-cov-55.940142_pt1 | contig 37076 bp, 28 predicted proteins | sample MGYA00375754_ERZ778024 | MGnify/ENA primary metagenome ERZ778024 (study PRJEB29350, sample SAMN05389827) | bioreactor metagenome | isolation source: Thiocyanate bioreactor | place: South Africa: University of Cape Town | collected 2014-02-18 ...
CCGTCCTATGCATCTTCTTATACTGGTTATAGTTCAGCATATAATTATAATTCTGGGCCGTCTTGGTGTTGTTGCTGCTACTGTATGCCTGCCTCAACTGTTCAAGCACCATCACCACCTGTTAATTACTATCCACAATCATATCCTGTGCCTCCATCTGCTCCAGTACCGGTTGTAGCTTTTCAACAAATACCAGCTCAACAACCTGTTCCTGCTAGCTCTAATGTTTCAGCTCCAGTACCAGCTGGTGCACCACTGTATCCATCACAAGGTGCTATTTCAAATGCTACTTTCAGTCAACCACCAGTCATGTCAACTAATACCAATAAGAACAGTGTTACAAATGTACAAGCACCATCAGCAGACACTGCATTACCTGTCTATAATGCTACAGATAAATCGCAATATCTCATTGGTCAATCAGTGACATCCAGTCTTTCTGGACCTGCTTTGAATCCTAATCAACCATTACCAACTAGCACACCGAGTACATCGAAAAGTGCACATCAATTTCTTCCAAAACGTCAGTCATTTTCTAATCGTATTCGACGACATCTACCATCGATCTCTCGTTCGAGTTATACTGTCAATCAAACTCTACCTTACCGTGAACCTAATCTACCACCTATTCTACATGGTGAACTCATATCCGATTCCGGATGGCTACCGAAAACTGCTGCAACATATCAAAAGCTCGCATCAATTTTGCCTGGTAAACAACGAAAACGATCGGTTTATACTCCCGAATATGCCAAACCAGGAAAATCAACGAAGCATAATATTTCATTTATTCCTCGTCGTCGTCGTCGTCATAATTCGAACTCATCTGCATCCGAATATGATTGTGCTATCTGTCAACAACAACGTGAACAACAACGATTACGCGAACATTACGGTTCGTCAACTGTTTCTTCTTTATTGTCATCAAAAGCTTCACGTAAACCACAATATTCATCAAATGTATCCGGATTATCGAAATCGAAATCGAAGTCAAAGTCAAAATCGAAATCGAAATCGAAGTCAAAGTCAAAATCGAAATCAAAATCACCATCACCTGCATCTTCACAAGGAGGAAGCAGCTATCAACCTCATCGTGGCCATTCAACAAAAGTTAGAATTCGAAGTAAAACACCATCACCAGAAAAATCGACTTCGCCCGTTCTTCCTCGACAATCACCTATTCGACAAACACGATTAAATGATATCATACACGAAGAAGAGGAAGAAGAAGAAGAAGAAAAAGACAATGATAGTGATAGTGAAGAAATCAAAACAATAGAAGATAAAGATTCTATTAAAAACGAAATTGACCAATTTGGATCAAAAACAACTCTAACATCTACGGACGATTAATTATTAGTTTAATATTTTTTCTTTCTTTTTTTTAGATATTCAATTAAAAACACTAATAAAACAAGCTTTCTCTTGCGTAAGTTCTCAGTCATTCTCATTAATTAGTCAAATCAATGAATACATAAATCATCTTATATAATAAGAAACAAACAAAAAAAAGTCTCTCAAGATTTATTCCAACAAATAACCTTCATACTAGTTATAACAAAAGAAGAAGCACCAAAAAATGAAAATCAAAAGCAATACTAAAACAAAACAAAAATATGTATATATATATGCGCATATTGAGTGAAATATTCTCATGCATTAGCAACAGATTTATTGCCCGAAGAAGAAATAGTATTTGAATTCTTATTTTCAAGTAAGATATCTCCATGATGTTGAGCTAATTGTCGTCGAAGAGGTGAACGTATGAGTACAGTCGCAATTGTGCCAAGAATAAGTACTACGCATAACATAATATTCGATTCAAAAACTTTGTTGTATTTAAAAATCATCGTTTCTTGTAATTGTGTTATACATAAACCAAAAATCTGTGCGCTAACATTTAATAAACTACTTGATATTGCTTCATTCTCTGGGTATGTTATTTCAACGCCATATTCAAATCCTACGGGAAGATAACCGGTCATAAAAAATCTTCAAATAAAAGCAAATCAATTATTATTTCGAGAAAATTCTTCAAGCATTTACCCAACAATAGTCATTGTGACAAACGCAACGTATTCATGTAAATTTATGGTCGATATAAGTAAAACCATGGAGAAAAATGAAAGAATATAAACAGCAAACGTCACGATTCTATTTGATTAGAAAATAGTTCGATTAGTTTTGCTGCCTTTTTATATATTCATGTCTACGCATACTTATAAGCTTTGCTTCGATCTAAAACATAACCTCCAACGAGACTGCCGACTATTCCACCAGTGATTAACAGCGTACCAATTATTCCAGCGAATCGACTAGCTTGATGAGTTTTTTTCTAGGCAACAACAACAACAAATGAATATTATTACCGAAAGAAACGTGTTTTTTTTAATTTCCTCACTTCAAAATAGAACATATAGATGGGATTTAATAATGTTGAAATCGAATAGAAAACACCGGTATTCAAGCCTAATAGAAAAGAAAAAATTGGTGCCTCGTAATAAATATTTCTAATAACGAACCATAAGAAAGCAACAACAAAAGAAACCAACGATTCGTTAATAAACGTTTTAATGTTCGTCCATAATTTTGTTCCAATGTTTGCAAAGCAATTTCCTGTGCACGAGAAGGTGGTGTTGGCGGACGACGTTGAAAAACTATCGAAAAAATGTCAAAGTAACATTTACATAAACTCAGGTAATACTTTTCTTTTTAATCTTACCAATAATCGTTAAAATAAAACAAATTGCACAAATAGAAGCTACGCCATAATATAAAATTCGAAGACGTTGTCCAATTAAATTCAGATCATCAACATCAGGTACTAACAATGGTGGAATAAAAAATCCGAGAGCTATGCCAACCTGAACGAAATTCCATGAACTGATGTTAGTTTAACTCTGAACAAATCAATCATGATTTTACTTGCTTGATTTCCGAAAACGGCAACGGCTGTCACTGTGGAAACACTGTTACTACTAAACCAAGTGGCTGCTAAATAAGGCGGAATGCCTTCAATAGAGAAAAGAAAAAAGCATTCTTTGCCATCAAATTTTCAGCCATCGTTTTTTACCTAAAGTAAATGCTTGTGCACAAGCGCATATCATTTGTGCTATAAATGTTATTAACCAACGATCTGTTCCGATACTAAAACATTTGATTACTGCTCCTAAACCATTCAAAAATGCGCCCATTGAACATGTTATTTTCAATCCATAACGATCCAATAACCACATAGCTGGAAACATTAATGGAATATAAGTAACCTAATTTCCATAAACAGTGATTTTGTTTTTTTCCCAATCAAAATCAATAAAATATTTTCTTACCATATAACTTAAACTCGTCCATGTCACGGCATTATTTTTCGAATCATAATTTGTTGGTAAACTTGCATTATAATATCGAACGATAATATTCTGAATAATAACATATTCAATCCATTGAAAACCGTTTGCCAACGAGCATAAACAGAAAATAATTAATATGGCAAAACGTCTTGGATAGACTTTGTAGATTCTTGTTGATGTTGAATCATTTGGTGATGCTGAAAAATTCATTAGAACAAATCGATCTTTTCTCTTTTTTCGTAAATGTTCTTCGTTCTAATCGTAATTCAGTTAAAAGTAAATGCTATGTAAATTTCGACTTACTAGATGATTGCAATAAATAATCTTTAGTGGTCGTCATTTTTGCCATTTGACATGCGCCTCCTTGTACTATCAACTCGACTGTATATCAGTTTCATTGTTCTTTATTTGCGTGCACATATTGCAACGTGTAGATGCGTGTATGTTTTTCTTATCAATGAGAAAAGACGCGTTGCATTTTTGTTCTTAGAAAAAAAAAAGAACGAGAAATGTTATGTCGACAACGATAATAATAGAAAAAAGAAAAGGAGAGGAAGAAAAAGAAGCCGCAGGAGAGAGAGGAGAGAAGAGAAGGAGAAAAACGAGATAAATGAGTCGTATAACACGTCGAAGTTCAATTGATTTTTTATGTTGAACGTTGTGTGCGCCACATACATTGAATAGAATCGAACGACTCGTAGCGCTCATTGTAAAATTTGTCCGATCGGTCAAAAAAAAAGAGAATAGTTGAAGTGTTATTTTGATTGTTGTTGTTGTTGCTGCTGCTGTTGTTAGAAAAAGAAAATTCGAACATAAGTATTAAACATGAATACAATTTCAACAGTTACTCGTGATGTCAATGATTTTCTTAAACATCCGCTTATATTATGGGCTGAAAGTATTATTCAAACAGAGACGAAATTAACTTATGAACAATTGATCAATAGTACATGTTTTCATGCGCTTATTCGTTCGATGTAAGTCAAGCAAAAAAAAACAAATTAAATCAATTCGATGTTTGATTTTTACATTTTCTAGTGATCCTCGATTGCAAAACTCTCGTTTACCAAACGAAGCAGTCGATACGAGCAGTCGTTTAGTTAATTTAGATTTTATTCTACGAAGCATTCGATCGTTTGTACAGGTAAAAACAACGAACTCTGCAAATGCAAAAAAAACATGCTTCGCTTTGCTTTTCTCGCAGGATGTACTTCACTATGTAATTGTAGCTAAATTACCAAATATCTATCTAATTGCTAATGAACCGTACACAGGTTAGTCTCTCTCTCTCTCTTTTTTTTCATATTAATAAACGTTTCTCAATCGAAATGAATTGAATATATACGCATATGTATGTATTTGTCTTTGTCGACGAAATAAGGTTTCATTAATAATCATCATCGACTTGAACATGGTTTCATTGAGTTGAAAACATAGAAATTCATCACTTAAAACATATAATGATAAGTTTCCAATTGACTATCGACGAAATATGATCGAAGTTCAGTTTTAATTGATATAGAATATCAATGTCAGATGATGAGTTATTTCAACCAGACAGACTCGCACATACTTGTGATTAAACTTACTAATGTGTTTTTGTTCTTCTTAGAATATTCTTTCGATGAAATCGAACGAATTTTATTACTGCTACTTGCATGTTCAGTCTCAGGTGGCGATCGAAAAGATTTACATATTGAACATTTAACAACATTAAATGAATCAATTCAACAAGCACTTATGCCACATATAGAAGAATTAACAAATGAAATTAATAATATTCTTCAACCGCAAGAATATTTCTTTACTGATGAAATTAATACGGATAATGATAAACGTTTGAAATGTGTATTTGTTAATTTAATTCATTTGATTGAACAACGTGATGCGTATTTCGAGGAAATACTTGAATTAGAACAAGATAAAGCGATTCTAAAACAAAAACTTGATTTATATCAATCGAGTTCATCGAATTTGATTAATATTGGAACGAATTCTTGTGTTGGAACAACGAATTTACATTCGACACCAAGTCAAACATCGTTGAATACATTTTTAAATGATCTCGAAACGAAAAATCCCGGCATTGAAATAACTGAATACAAAACAAAAATGCGTCAAATGAAATTCGATTTAGATGATAAAATGGATACAATTGAAACGATGCGTGAAGAAATCGAACTCCTACAAAATGAAATAACACGTTTAAAAACTGAAAATCTCGAATTAACACAAAACACACGTTTAACACGTTTATATCGTGATGAAATCGATTCACTCAATGAAAAACTCGTTCAATTACAAAAATCTCAACAAGATTCCAAAAAATACAAAGAACGTTTGAATGAACTCGATACATACAAAAATCGAATTGAAGAACTACAAAACGAAAGTAAACATATTCCCATTGAATCTATTCATAGACATCAATGAGTTCTTTAGATCAACTTCTAACCGAAGCTCGTGAACATCTCGAAAAACAAATCGAAGGTTAATCATTCGTTGTTTCTAAAAAAAAGATCTTCTTTATCTATTTCTATTAGATTATCGTCATCGAATGAATGAAATGTTTCAAAGTGATTTCGAAGTTATGAAATTCAAACACGATATTGAAAGTATCACGCAAGAACGTGATATGATTCAAGAGAAACTCGCCAATCTTCTTGAAGATAAAGTTCGATTAGAATTCGATCTTAACTCAACGACGAACACAGTTGAAACACTTAATAATGAATTAGAAAAAGCTAAAACACAACAAACAACTGAAGATGTTCGTCCATCATCGATATCCGATCAAATTCAACAAACAGTTAAAAATCGTTTTCTGAAATATGATATCGAAAATCAACAATTGAAAGATCAATTAAATTCATTAAAAGAACGATATGAAATCGATATGCATATGAAACGTTTAGATGAAGATAAACAACAATTACATATTCAATTACTTAATGAACAAATTCAAGAATATCTAACAAATTTTCAAACATTAGAAATTCAAACTGATCAGCTAAGAAAAGATAAATTTCATTTACAAAATCAAATGCAAGAACAAAAAATTGAACACGAAAAAATCCGTTCAGATTTAGAAGGAACAAATAAACATTTGAAATTTACATTGACAACTCTTCAACAACGTGAACAAATGGAAAGTGCATCGAAATTCGAAGATATCGAATTAGAAAATCGACGATTACAAGATCGTCTTCAAGATATGACTCAACAAATAAGTCAACTACAAATTGAACATGATCATTTAACAATTGTTAAAGAACGTGAACGTGCGTTGAACGAACGAATTATTAATCTTCAATTGAAATATGATCAGTTAGCACGTGAACATTTAACATATGAAAAACGTTGTCAAATGTACGAGAAAACAATGAAACATTATGAAGCACTTGAACATAATTATTTAGAATTGAAACATCATAATGAATGTCAACTTCGACAGATAGCTCATGTTAATCAATTAGAACAAGAACTTATTGATAAACGTTTAGAAATCGAACAGAATCGAAAAGAAATCGATGATTTTAAGAAACAAATTCAACAGTTAGCAAATGATCTTGCCAATGAAGAACAAAATCATCGACAAATTAAAATCGATTATAATCTTTTGAAACAACGTTATAATGAAGAACAATTCGATGAATTAACAAAGAAATTAAATGATGCATGCGATTTAACACGACAAATTCAACTTAAACTCAAGAAAAAACAAGACGAAAGCGAATATTTAAAGAAAACTGTCAATCAAAATGAACAATTAATTGATAAATTACGAGAAGATCTTAAACAAGAAATGAATTTAAGAGAAGAATTACAAGAAAAATTTTTGAGCGAACTTTCACAAGAATTCAATGACAACGAAGAAAAACGAAAGAACGAAGAAGTTGCTGAAATGCGACAACGTTTAGATCTTGCTATGAAATCCGATCGAATACATACATCAATACAACGTTCACTCAAAGAAACAATCGAAACACTTAATCATCATATTCAAGATCTTCAATCGGACAAAACACGTTTACAAAATGATCTTCAGCAAGCAACACTCCGTATTGATACACTTCAAACAGAAAATATCAAACAACAACAACTTAACGAACAGATCGAAAACGATCGATCATTAGCCGTTAATTCTTGCCAACATTTTCAACAAACAAACGAACAATTAATCAATGATCATGATCAATTGCAAAAACTTTACACCAAACTTGAACAAGAATTTGATACAACATTGAATCAACTAACTGAACAACGAACAAATAATCGTATGTTGGCTAAAGAATGTAAATATCTTCAGATTGAATTAGATACGATTGTTAAAGAAAAACAAAATCTTCTTAATCGTATTAATTATTTTCTCAATCAAATACATCAATATGAAATGAAATTAGCCGAACAAAAACCATTCGATGAACAGTATAATTTATTGCAAAAACAATATCAATTACAGAATGATGATTTACAAGATATTCTTCATCGAAATGAAAATCTCAAACAAGAATACGATGAAACAAAATTAGAATTAAGTAAATCGAGAAGTGAATTGGCTAATCTACAAATGAAATATACGAATGTTAATAGCGAATATGCGAATTTAATTAGCAAATATGAGGTTTGTTTATTTGTTAGAATTTTGAAAAAAAAAGAAGATTTTATGTTTGTTTAGTTTCTTGAACAACAATCGGAACGAACTGAAGAAGAAAAAAGTCAATTAATTGAACAATTACATAATCTCGTTCAACAAAATCAAAACGTTCTCGCACAAGCATTGAGTAATAAAGATCTATTTCATGAAGAAGCTCGCGGTTATCTGTATGTATTTTATTGAAAATAAACTTTCGAATTCCGCTTTTTTCCCCCTCTTTTTACTAGAGAACAATTACATCAATTAATGAGACAAAAGGAATTATTAGAAATGAAAATCATGGAACAATACAAGAACATGCCGATTAACAAACCTCGACGGTAGATTTCTATCAATCGAAAATCATGTTAACTTATTTTTTTGTTACAAAAAAAAACAGATCTCGTGGTTTGATTCAATCGGTCTCTCGGAAGACTCGAAATATTCTCGATCGTCTTGCTAATCGTCGAGCACGAACATCATCAGCCGATGGACAATTGTATCTTGGTGATTCAAATGAAAGACCGATTAGCCCATCGTATTCGACGATCGATCATCAGAGTACACCGATTTCACATACACGATCGACAAGTAAAGCATTTGTTTCGTTATGCATAACTGTTATGTTTTCTTTTTTTTCCATAGCACCCGATGTTATTTCATCGAGTTTGACATCGGCGAGACATTACCAACCGACAAATTCAAATATCTATCCAAATCGAAATGAACGATTACATCAATCGACAGACAGTCTGGCTGATTCATCGTCCAAAGGTATGTATTTCTTTTCTTTTCTTACATCTGAATCGGATTCACAAGAAACTGAAATTTCTTAGATGAAGAAGAAGAATCACCACCAATACATGAAAATGTTAATATGGCTAAATCATCAACGTAAGTTCAATGAAAGCAACCCGTACGATTGATAAATGAATGTTTTTTTTCTTCAGACCAATTCGTGTTACTTTACCAGCAAAAACACCGGAATTTGTATGCGTTGAAAATTGTTTTCTTTTGAACGATTTTCCTTTTCATCTAGATTTTAAATAATCATCGTCAATCACCATTTCGTCCAATTCGAGATTCTCCAGGTAAATAAATCGATTTTGTTTAAAAAATACTCATATATTCTATTGAATAATAAAAACAGTTCTCCCGAAAAAAACTTGCTTATCGTGTGTTACCGGTATAGATCTCACTGTGTTTTGTCTGAGTCACGATTTGAAATGTCTATCCTTAATTTAGACTTTGCCTGTTAGAGACTAGAACATTGTTTTCAATTTCAATTCATCTTATTTCAGGTCTTCAACATTCGATGAATGACGTATCATTATCAGCGAATAATCAACGTCGATGTTCATCGACACAATCGTTTCTTCATCATCAAAATTCGAATCTATCCAATACGATACATAGTTCAATTCGACGACATCGTATACGTTCACCAATCTTACTCAAACAACAAGCAATACCCGATTCAACTCAACAACCAACATTCAACGATCATGTACTCATAACTGAATTTGGTGCCATCTAACAATCGTTCATCGATGTAGATACATACTATATGCATTTCATTTTGTTTTTATACATGTCTTCCGTTGACATTTATTATTATTATTATTATTATTATGATAAATTTTGATATTATTGTCAGATGCAATTATTACTCTCTTTCTCTCTCTCTCTCTCTCTTTGTTATGTATTATATTCATATTATAAAATTTGTTTTTTTTTTGTTTATAGCCTAGTATAGTATTGCTCAATAAAAATCTGTGAATAATTTGTTTTTTGTTTTCACGCTTAAATTTAAGCGCATTTTCAATTTGTCTTATTCTCATGCGTTTAAATATAATTTCAATTGTGTTCAGTATTTATCATTTAAAGATAATCGATACACAGGAAACTACTAGTGAGAAACAATCATAGTTTAGTATTTGTAAATTTATTTGAATATTATAGCAAATATACCAGTAAATACAATCAAATCAATGGATAATTTAGCCGCAGGTAAGTATCGTACTGATTGAAATATGATATCTACTTTGTATCGACAGAACATGTCGACGATTATCATGAGTTAATTCAAATCGATATCGATGATATTGCAAAGGAGTTGAAACCTTACGAAGAATTCGAGTATAATCCATTTTTTTATGAACATAAACAACGTGCGAAAACATTCTGGTTATGTTGCTTTTCGAAGAACATTTCGAATAGTAATGAAATAGATGAATATTTAAATAATTATAAATCAGCCGGCAATCATATATCGATAATTTTGAAATGTCTTGCCAAACTGAATGGTTCAGAAAAGGAGTACTGTCAAAAAGACTTAAAAATTCTTTATGCTATACGAAAGGATAGTAGATAGTAAGTTAACATTCGTTGAATACTCGTAATTCGTGATTTATTTTTAGTTATCTTTCGAATAAATTCAAGAATAATCAATCAATAGCAGAACAATGGTTGAAAAGATTCGAAAATACCGATGTAGATATGTCTACAAATAATATTGTTCAAAACTACGAAAATGTAACGAGAGATCTATGTGATTTTATACTTGTTTTGTTATGGTCGCCAAAAGATCTGATAGAATGCGAGAAAAAAACACGTCTATCGTTTACCGATAATAACGAACCTATTGAAAACTATTACACATATAGTTATGGAATAAGTGCACCCTATCTCGACTTATCATTTAATCTTTTAAAAGATTTCAAAGTAAATAGACGATTTCATTTAAGAAAGAATATAGTTTGTTTTGTTGTTAAGAATAAATGGCAAAGTCTTGAAGGAGAAGATGCATCTCATTCAATTCCCGATATGTCTCCATCCATATCGGATAAAACAATAGACAACGATATGATTGCGTTCAAAAATACATTGTCTTCGTTTAGTACAGATCGTGAACTACAGAATCATCCGATGATTAAACACTATACATTACGTGCAGAAAAATATAGAATTTGTTGCGGAAAAAATGAACCACAAAAGTACTTTAACGAATATCTATCAAATTATGCTATGAATTTGACTGAGTTTCTTAAATTCCGTCCACTCATAAAAAAATGGTTCGTGTTATTATAATAATCAATAGTCAATAGAACATAATTTTCTTCGTAGTGTAAATCGTCAATCAATAATTAATCCAACATTTGACTCGGTTGAATGTGATTTAGCATCAGATCCACTCCTTAAATCTGTTGACGATTTTCATAAGTAACTAGGACCATACTTGATGAAAATGTAATTTGATTTTAATTTCAGGTTTTTTCGAATGTATGAAGAACAAAATCTCCGTATTCACGATCTATTTCGAGCAGCTCTTGATCTCGAGACAAAACAAATGCAAATCATACAACGAGAACGAGTTTACGTCGATTCATTTTGTCAAAAGTATCATGTTTTCGAATTGATGTTCGATTTTGACAAATGGATCGATTGTGAACAAATAATTCGTTCGAATTTGAAATCACATCTCAGCGATTATTATCAATATTCTAATTCAGTCGGCAAACTTTTCACTACTTTAATATTAGATCTTTGGACAAAAATGAAACAAATTATCGATCATGTAGATACACACACGATTGCAGAACCATCAACAGTAAATTAACTAAAACTTATTCATTTGTTTTGTTTTTCTCTTCTAGGAAACAAATCATCGACCGAAAATCGAACCACAAGCGTAATTAAACGATGTTTGTTTTCAGTTAAATTATTTGGCTTCTTTTGATTTTAGAGCGCCTGATTACGTGTATAACAATACCGGTACAACACGAGCAACGATATGTTTATATTTCAGTTTCATTATTATTTTAACTGGCAAGATTAATCTATAAATGTCTATTTTTATTAAATTATGATCATGATAAAAACACGCCAAAATATTGATGATAATAGGTTAAAGATACATAATGATTTAAAAAAAAATGTCGAATAACTAAATGAGTTAAATAACACAATTGATTTTGATTGATTTAATTGCCTTTTTTGGCTTTTTTAAGTATTGTGCTTTTCTTTATGTTCGCTGATGGCGCACCAGAGTAACTGTACTGGTTAGATCCGTCATATTGTTCACTGTTTCCTGATTGAGACCAAGTATCGTACGCATACCTAAATAGAAAAGTGGCAATTTTAAAGCAATCTGTTGTGATATAAATAAAGTCAATTCATTCCAAATTCCACTGCAAATCATGCGAGAATAGACAGCTTACTCGCATCTTTCTCCCCAAAATTGAGGTGCACAATGGCATATACTAATGTCGTCTGTGAGCTCACGACAAACTCCACCATTTCTACAATCCTGATGATTTTTACATGATAGACCTAATTGGATTTAGTTGTGTTCGAAAAGATTTCGATGAAAATTTGCAAAAAAACAACAACAAAACCTACTGTATTGACATCGTGAACCTGACCAGCCTGTTGAACAATAACATTGTATGCCTGTTCCATAGGCAACTTGCTGACAAATACCATGATTGCTACAAACATTTGATGAACATGTTTCACTAGGACCAGCGGTTGTTGGATATGGTGCAATTGCATTCGAAGATCCTAGAAGATGAGATTGTCTTTCAGGATTGATACATCGTTCGATACGTACCACTGCACGATGGTCGTTGATATTCACATCGAAGACCACAATATGGATAAGGACATGAACAAATATGATCGCCTAATGGACGTTGAATACATCGGCCACCATTTGTACATTCTTCTCCACTATCCAAACAACTGAGTACTTCAAAAAAAAAATGAATTCATTTACAATAGTGAATAGTTTGAATTGTTTTCATGACTTACATTTTTCACATCGAGTACCCGAATATCCAGGTGGACATGAACATCGAAAACCTTGTGGACTATGAGGATCATTGTGACAAGTACCACATGTACATGGATTTTTTACTCCACAAATATCAGCTATTATTATAAAAAATGATTGATAACAACAAGCATAATCGATTTTTCTACGTACTTTGTTCACAATTAGGTCCTTCGAAACCGCTACGACATTGACAAACATAAGCACCACCACCTGAATTGACGCAGACACCACGATTTTGACATGGTTGACTGGCGCAAACATCTTGATCTTCACATCGTTGTCCAGAAAAACCAGATGGACATCGACATGTAAAACCGCCGTATCCATTCGATGCACATTGACCACCATTCAAACACGGATTCGGTGTACATGCATCACCTTAACAACAGCAACAACAAAAGAAGAAGTCAATTACTTACATATATAAAAAATTCCTACGTGTTTCACATTGAGAACCTGTGAAGCCAGCAAGACATACGCATTGATAGCCAAGATTACTGGTAGCAGTAGGTTGACACGTGCCTCCGTTCATGCAAGGATTACTTTGACATACATTACGATCTTCACATCGTTGTCCACTATAACCAGTTGGACATTGACATGTAAATCCACCAAAGTTATTCGCATGACATTGACCACCATTCAAGCAAGGATTATCAGCACATGGATCACCTAATCACATGCATTTCGTTACATTCACAAACATGCTAATCTAATGATCACTTACGTATTGAACAATCTACACCCGAATAACCATACGAACAGATACATTGATAAGTATTCACTGTTAAACATTGACAAGTAGCACCATTTTGACAAGGTCGACTTGCACATGGATCAATACCTAGAAGAAACGTCTACATACAGAAATATATAATTGATTGAATAATCATACGATCTTCACATCGTTGACCAGTATATGGTTGTGGACAACGACATACAAATCCTCCATAACCATTCGATGAACATTGACCACCATTGAGACAAGGATTTTGTGCACATGGATCACCTAAAATAAATTATATAATCTATCAACAAGAAAGAAAATTTACTTGTTTCACAGTTTTGACCAAGAAAATTAGGAGGACAATCACAAACATAATTGCCTGTAGCTGGATCTGATCGGCAACGACCACCGTTTTGACATGGGTTTGGTATACATCGATCACCTACACAAAAAATATTCAATTATACATCGTCATAATTTTGCTTTTTTTTGGACATCTTACGAGTTTCGCAATCTCGACCAGTGTATCCGAATGGACAATTACAAGAGTAAGTATCAGCACCATACGGATTGCATGTTCCTCCATTTCGACAAGGATTTGGTTCACATACTTTACCTGAAAGTCAATCGAACAAAACGATCAGATAGAAATATTCATGCATCGAAATCAAAAATACACCTACGAAATTCACATCGTTGCCCTTCGTATTCAAACGTGCAATAGCAATGAAAGTTGCCACTAGGTCGAGGTTCACATGTACCTCCATTCATGCAAGAATTAGGCATGCAAACAAGTCCTGATATCATGCAAATTTACGAGTAATCATATGACAAAAGACGTTTCGTCTTATTTTCTGAAAACTTACGTTCGCATTGACTTCCATAATAACCAAGATTGCATTCACAATAATAAGCACCATTATTCGGAACACATCGGCCATTGTTACCACATGGATTATTTACACATGGATTTGCTAAATATGTTTTTTTTTGTACATATCGATAGATGATAGATAACAATCGTTAGTCGACTTACAATCTTCACATCGCTGTCCACTGTAACCTGATGGACATTGACAAGTGAATCCACCAAAGCCGTTTGAATGACACTGACCACCGTTTAAGCATGGATTTTGTGCACATGGATCTCCTGAAAAATACCCGCAGATTTATAGAATCAACGATTATTTACAAAAATTAAATATAAAAAATCGTGCAATATGCGTACTAATTTCACAATGTGTGCCATTATAACCAGCAGGACATATGCATTGATAGCCAAGATTATTGTTAACAGTTTGGCATGTGCCTCCATTCATGCAAGGATTACTTTGACATGCCTCACGAATATCACATCGAGTGCCTGTAAATCCAGGTGGACATATGCATCGAAAACCACTGTTTTCTTGGATGCAATTGCCCTGATTCATGCACGGTTGAGAAGCACAAGAATCATCTTATATACAAAAAAAAAAGACAAAAATCTAAAAACATTCAATTCTATGCATTTCTCACAATCTTGACATCGTTGTCCACTATAACCAGTTGGACATTGACATGTAAATCCACCAAAGTTATTCGCATGACATTGACCACCATTCAAGCAAGGATTATCAGCACATGGATCACCTAATCACATGCATTTCGTTACATTCACAAACATGCTAATCTAATGATCACTTACGTATTGAACAATCTACACCCGAATAACCATACGAACAGATACATTGATAAGTATTCACTGTTAAACATTGACAAGTAGCACCATTTTGACAAGGTCGACTTGCACATGGATCAATACCTAGAAGAAACGTCTACATACAGAAATATATAATTGATTGGATAATCATACGATCTTCACATCGTTGACCAGTATATGGTTGTGGACAACGACATGTAAATCCTCCATAACCATTCGATGAACATTGGCCACCGTTAAGACAAGGATTCGGAGAACAAACATCACGTGATTCACAACGTTGTCCAGAATATCCAGTTAGACAAGTGCAACCAAAAGAACTTCCACTTGCCGAACAGATGCCATTATTCTGACATGGATTTGGTGTACATTGATCACCTACGAAAGGAAAAAATATTTTGATATCGAACGACGTTAGCTACAGATAACTCACGAATTTGACAGCAAATGCCTTGATAACCTGCTGGACATAAACAAACGAATTGTCCTGAATTAGCTGCTTGACAAGTGCCGCCATTCAAACAAGGATTTGGTGAACATGGATTTCGAGGAGCAACAGTAGTAGTAGTAGTGACAACTATTGCTAAATTTTAATTCAATAAGTTACTAAATAGTACATAAGAAAAAAAAAACTTACGAATATCACAAGAACGTCCTGTATATCCACTTGGGCAATAACAACGAAAAGATCCTGTTGATTCATCAAATATGCATGAACCTCCATTTTGACATGGATTTGGAACACATGCATCACCTATTCGAAGAAAACAATCATATTTGTTATAATTAACACTTTAATTAGTTTAAACAAAACAACAAACTAGCTGCTTACATATCTGACAAGTTAGTCCTTGAAATCCAGGACGACATTGGCACGTAAAACCGAGCGAACCTTGCGTTAAACATGTACCACCATTCGAGCAGGGATTCGGAATGCATACATCTCCTAGACAAGCAGATCAAACAAATATCAATATGCAAAATGCATACACATGCGAACAACACATACACGCAAAACACAAACTCATTTCTTACGGCGTTGACAATAGGGTATATTACACACGCAGGTGGCTGTTCTTTGACTATTTACAACGCATCTTTGTCCGGTCGAACATGGATTTCTCGAACAAGGATTTGCTGAGAGAAAGAGAGAGAGAGAGAGAAAACGAAATCAATATTGAACACAACACGTTGTTTTTGTTTTCTACTAACGTCGTTCGCACAAAGAACCAATGTAATTCGTTTGACACGCACAAAAAAAACTGTATGATGATACAACATGGCATGTTTGCCCGTGATGACACGGATTAGGATTACAAGCAACGAATGGTTGAGCAACTCGATCTAAATTATGTTTTCAATCAAATGAACAATTGCATTTGAATTCAAAATCAATTTCTCTACATAGTTGACAATTAGTGCCCGAATAACGATTAGGATTACTGCATGTGCAACTTATTGGAGCTAAACCAGTAATAGTTTGACGATATGTACAGGTTCGTTCTACACATCGATTAGGACATGATGATGATCCATAAGTTTGTCGACGAAATCCTTCGATTTATATATTTCAAAATAAATATTTAACAAAAGGGAAAACACACAACGGATCTGCTCATGCGACTTACGTTCAACACCTGTTTCATTTATTGTTTCTACATATACGCAAGTGAAATATCTTTCACGCTCTATCCCTACGAACTTACTTGTCTCACAATTAACTCCAGCATAACCATATGGACATTCGCATATATATGTTCCGAGACCCAAAATACACCGACCACCATTTTTACAAGTACAACCAACATTGAAAGCTAATCACAAACAAAAAATGATCTTATTTCCAACAAACTCGAATTCCATCGTTTTCTTACCATAAGTGCAACCGACTTGCCATGGTGGACAAATGCAACTAAAACCATCTTTTGTATCAAGACATATCGTGCCCATTGGACATGGATTATGCGAACAATCATCAAAACCTAATGTCAATAGGAAATTCTTTCGATTAAGACATCCGTTTTCCTTCAGTCAATCATTTGTATGTACATACCGCGAATCGAATTAAAATCACCGGAATTACATAGATCAGTTGAACACATACACCAATAGTTGCCATCATATGTCAGACAACCGTCGACGAGTAAATCACGTACCCATCGTTCGTCGGTACAACGTCGATCAGTAACTTTAACAATCGAAAAAAATAATATTCATTTGAATTATTGACTATTTATTTTCCTTTGACAAGCGAAGACAAAACAAAACAAAACTAATTTAAAGCTTACGCGTTCCATTGGCATGTGCAGCTTTCAAATAGCATCGTTGACTATAATGGCATGGCGCAATGCATTGACTAGCAATGCCTGACTTTGGAAAAGTCGTACAAGCAAAACATCGTTTGTCTTCTTCTACAATAGCAATAGCCGATCGACCACGCAATAATGATGAAGCTTCTACAAACAAAAAGCACTAGTCTAAGTCTAATTGTCGCCAACCTCGCGAGAATGGTGTCGATCCTCGTATGAAACAACGTTGAGGACTCGAACAAGGTACTGTACAATCATCAGATGGTACACGACATCCGAAACATCGACTTGCTAGACTTGATGAAACGTACGGTGTAAAATATTGGACTAGAAATATAATTCAGTCATGCGTTTCACAAGTACTTTTTCTTTGATTAAATTATATTTTATTCGAAAAGTAATCTAACAAATGAGAGAGAGAGAGAGAAGAAAAAAACGTACCCGAAATATGTCTTGAATCTTTATTCAGATCCAACGGTGTAGCATCAATCAATGAACTGATGGAAATAAGCAATATTAAAGACCATCGAACAATCTAAATATACAATTATACATTCATAAACAACAATATACTTGAATTTGTTTTCTTTCTAATTTTGTAAATGTCTACTTACCATAGTACTAATAAAATATGAAAACAGATTAGAACGTTTATGCTCTTTATTTTATATAATCTATTTATTTGATATTGCTATTTACTCGTAAGTCGATTACTTTTCGATTTGTAACAAAGTTGAAGGTATGTCTCTTCTATATTCTCGTTCTTTTCTCTACGTATGTGAACATTCGACAACATGATAATATAATCCTTGAACAATACGTAATTATTCAAGAGACCAAGGAGTATAATCATAACATCTGTCCGTCTTCTTCGCTCTTTTTTTTCTGTCGTCTCTCAACATCTTGTCGTCGTTGTTTTAATTGTTAAAGGACAATTTGAGGGATGTTGGATTAGAGTTAAAAAAAAAGTGTATATTTATTTCTCTTCAGGTTAATGATGATCAGCACATTTGAATTTCGAAAAAGGCAAAATGCCTTTAACAAAATAAAAATGTCAAATCAAAAAAGAAAAAAATTTTCCTTCAAAGTTCTTTCCTGCATACATACCATTGTCAGTACGAATCGTTTTTAAAAAAACTGAATAATTCAAAAGAATAAGCTTGTTGTACAATTTATCCTTTAGTTCACACCGTGTCGTCTGTCGAGATTGAGTAATAAGCATGAGAAAAAAAAGCCTAACACATTCTCATCATCTTCTATTTTCTTGTATAAAGGTATTAGTAAATATATAGTGATACGTTTCTATCATTACAACAGTCATGATCAAAGACAAACAGTATTGATTGTTTTTTTCTCTTCTATCGTTGAAGAAAGGATTACAACATGTACATACAAGAAAGAAAATCATCATTCTCTTGTACTTTCCTTTGATCATTTAAAATCAACTCAAATTACTCGATTTTTTAAACTCTCAAGAATGAACTTCATTACGTAAGTTCAAATACGATCAAATCTTCGGATCAATATCAGTTCTTAAATGTTCAATGACTTACATATCGCATTTTTCTTGAATAGAAATCTATTCGACAAGGTCTTGAATCGTCTTCGATGACTTGTGATATATATCGTTATGAATGTCTATCTCGAAGATAGTTTTACTGTTGCTGTTGTTTTATGTGTAGGTTGATTTGTTCGAAAAATATCGTTTGCATTCTGTCAGCGATATCATTAGAGAAAATTTATTTTTGGGTTAAAAGGTTTCCCATGAAGTCCACCAATAGTTATATTCGAAAATAAGCAAGCAACTAGGACAGAAAATATATATTATTTCGAATGTCATCACTGTCGTTTGATTTATTCTGTCAGCTGCTTGACGATAATGTATCATCGTCGTCAATTGATAGATGAGATTTTTCTTCAAATAGAAATTATCGAAAATAGTGAGTGTTTATTATGAAAGATCTATTGCGAAGTACAATATCGTATTAAGTAGGCTTATTGAAAACTGAAAAAGCTTGTTAGTAATCGATAAGAGTATCAGATTTCCATTTTCTATCTCTCAATTGACTCAATCATTTTTGTTAATTTATGTTCATATGTAAATATCGAGACGATCGTTTTCAGATAAGTTACTTTTTATTACCAAATATAAGATATCCTTTCACTCGGTAATAAGTCAGCTGCTTGGTTGTTTTTTTTGTATGTGCGAAGGAAAATGATTTAAACAAAAAAAAAAGAAAGAAAAAAAAAGAGAAAATGACAAAAAAAAATTAAAACTAATATTTATGTCGATGAGCTGAGCAAGTATAATTTCTATACAAATCTGTTTGCTGCTCATCAAACACGTACACATACATATGAACCTATGTGATCCTGACTCCACACATATCCTTTATTATTTTGTTGCATTTGTGTGTCGCGACTGACGAAAAAAGAAAGAACAACGAAGAGAAAAAGAAATGACACGATAGATAGACAAAGACCAAAAAGGAGAAGAAGAGAGTGAGTGAGAGAGAGATAGTAATAAGCATTACTGTACACATAGAAAGAGAGAGAGAGAGCAGATGTTTTATCTCAAGGAAGACTTTCGTGATCGGATCACATGGTTTTAGGATCTAGACATTTGCTTTTCTTATTTCGAATCAAATACGTTCGACAATATCATTTAAAGTTTTGTCAAATGTCTGCGCACATATTTGATATTCTTGTGAATGATGAGAATGTTTAACAGCTAATAATGGTGAATGAGATTTAACTGCAATACGTGAAACAACATTGCTTTCATTGCCAATATGCATAACATATGCACGCATGAAATCTTCGAATGTTTGTGGTTGATATGTTTGTGCTAAACTAGTTGAATTGCCGATATGATTATGAAAATGACTTGTCGATGCAGGAGTAACAGGAGTAGATGCTGAATAGCGTTGTTCATGAACGGATGAAGGAGTTGTGGATATGGATGATAGACGTGGTGCACTTGTTGGAAGTCGATCATTGGATGTTGATAACAGGGAACTAGGTGTTTGCGTACGAATTTCGAATGCATCACGATGTTTCGTATAGATATCATAAACAAAACGCCAACATTTATCAATTTCTTCGGCCGATGGTGTATTACCACCGATGCCGATTTTCGAGTCTTTACTAGATGGTGTAACTTTACATAAAATTAAATGAATTTTAGGTAATTTAACACCGTTTTCATCAGCTCGATAATAAAAACTATAATGACGATAATAATAATAAATACTGGACGGTTGGGAAAAACCATAAAGAAGACTAGAAGAAAGAAAAACAACGACATTCCTTCATTAGAATGTTTCTAAAAAAAAACTTTTTCTACCTAAAAAGATATTCAAAACCATTCCGATGTAAATGATCTTCACTGACTGGTAAAATAAGACGATCAGCGGCTGTTAATGCTATTTCTGTACAAATACTAAATGAAGAATTTGTATCAATAAATGTCATTAATTTAATTCCACGTCTTTCGCCTATTTTATGTACAAATACACGTAGACTTTGTGTGATTGTACGCCATGGATTTGCGTAGGGAGTTATAGTATTTGAACTTCGTTTTAAATCCATAGCTTTAGCTAATAATTCAAGGGATGTATCACCACATAATAAGTAAACCTAATCATATCAAATGATGAGAAGAAAAAAACGAAGATTTTAAACTCAATCAACATACATTACGAGGTAATTGATTGTTGAATTTCGAAACATTGAAAAGAAATGTTCGTGGATCAACATTATTCGGTAGACCAACGGATGTATAAATATCGAGATAACCTGAAATTGTTCGTGGTATACGCTGTTGACCATCGAGTATCATAGGATCTTTTTTGAGCGAACCGATTTGTGAAACATAATCATGTCCTTCTTCATCATCACCTATACACACACACTCACACATTTAGCAAAAAAGCAAACATATTGAGGCTTTTTTTCCTACCAAGAAACGCATGACTAAGATCAGCTTGTGGACACATATCAACAACAAGAACGGTTTTATCTGGATTTCGATATGCATATTTAATAGCTAAGTGATAAGTTAGATTTGTTTTGCCCGAACCACCACGATTATTCCACACCGCATAACTTCCCTCCAATGGCATTTTCTAAATAAATATAAATATACATATATTTAAATAGATAACGAAGACATTTCTTTTTATCAATATATACATTTACACACATAGGGAACAAAAATCTCATTAATCAAATGAGATTTTCTTTGGATCGAAAATTTTCTTTTCGACATTAAAATTAGTCAAAAAAGAAAAATCAGAAAGACAAAATCTACGCCTTGTAGATGTTTTCTTTTCTCTCTTCGAATAAATATATATATACCATAAAGCAATCTTTTTATTGCACGAGGTTGCTTGTCATACAATGCCTGCATCACTGACTGTCATGTCATTGAAAGAACAGACAGTTAAATAGATAGATGGATCGTTAATCTACATCGTTGTTATCATTTTCGCATATAAACCAATATTATTATCATTATCATCACAACTCTTGGCTACTATTACTCTCTAGTTCGAACTAAATCAGATATCACATTAATAAATATCTTGGTTAATCGAAAGACTATATAAATATAGACGAACAGCCACATCGAGTCGGAAAAAAATAAGAATAGAATAGCAAACCTTGCCCGTTGGGGACGGAACATTAGTTTTGGCTACTGAAGATGTTGTTTTTGGCGATGTTGTGGTTGTCATTGTAATTGATTGGAAGAAATGAAAATCGACCACAAGAAGAAGAACGAACAAACGAACTATGGATGGTCGTCAAACCACCAATTTGTCGTCACTCGTCACAATGCGATAGTTAAAGACGACAGTGACGACAAGTAGCAGAAGCAGTTGCTTTAATTAACTATTTGTACAACAACACACGATCGACACTGTGCACAGCACCGACGGTAGGATAGAGAAAAGCCTGGCGCTCCGTTTCCCATTTTCTCCTTCGACGATCGTGAAAGCTAAACGACGACAGTGTCTCTATCGACTAGTATATGGAAGCAAAAAAAAAACGAAGAATAAGAAAATGAAAAAAAAAAGAAAAAGAAGAAGAAGAAGAAGAAGAAAAAAAAATAGAAAAAGGAAAAACATAGAGAAAAAAATGAAGCAAAGGAAAAAGAATCGAGCGTCGCACGATCGATTGTCCTCTATTCTGTCCTCTCATTTTCTCTTACTGTTCTGTTTTGTCATTGCTACGAGCAACAAAATGGAAAAACCTGAAACTAGGTTTTTTTCCTTCTGTTCTTCCGTTCTGTTGGCATTACTTTATATATGCATATTTTCTATGTTTCTGTATGTTACATCCATATATGTTTTTTTTTCTTCTTTGCATTTTCATGAAATAGACTTAACAGACATTGCGAGGTTTTAGCAGATTTTCTTCTCGACGAGGCAACAAAAAAAAAAGAAAAACATCATTTTTGATGTGCATTGTATACGTAGATAAATATGTAGATTTCTTTTTCTGACTTCAATCAATGGGTTCGACATGTGGAGAAATAGAAATATTTCCTATTCTTCTTATACGACTTCCTTCATCGTCATTCTATTTCAAATTACGAGTAAAAGCAAAGGAGAAAGAAAACAGAAAGGAAAAGATACCCTTAATTGATCGTTTTTTCGCTCTCTCACATACGCATTCATTTGATTTAAAGTGCACTTCAAATCGTGATTAATACTTGGTTCATTTGTTCGGTCTCAGTCGAACCATTGAAAAAAAAACGAGAATAACAAAGAAATCATTTTCTTTTTAACCGACTTCGTCAAGTCTAATTACAAATAAAAATGAAAAATTAATTATAATAAAAGGAAGAAGAAAGAAAAAAAATCAACACAATTGAAGTTTTCATTGGAGAATTATGTTATGACGTTTTTAAAGTATTCCGAACGCTTTTAATATACGGAAACATGTGTATGTTTGTGTATATATATATATATATATAAATTTTTTTCTTATTTCTTTTACATAATTGACATATAAACAAGCTTGCCACAAAAAGTAGATTTTACTTTTTATGGAAAAAGAAAAGAAAAAAGAAATCTTCACATCTTTCTCTCTCTATATATAGACAATTTCAACATGGTTCTTTCTCTGCTTCAATCATTATGACACATGGAGACTAATTCGATTAACTATTTTCATCAATCCGATGAAAGAAATAGAATAAGATCTATAGAGTACATCTTTCTATCTGACACGATTTGTTAGTTTCATTTTATTTTACAACTAAGTACACTATACAATTATTCGAAGGATAGTTGACGATTTCCGGTCATGGTTCAATGCAATTTTCTTTTCTTGTTTTATAATGCTGTGCAAAAGCAAAATGTCAATGAAAACAGATAGAAACAACATTTCGTTGATGTGAAAATTAATTATGACACGAGAAATGATATTGTCAACGTGGACTATGTTGTGTAAAATGTAACGTGAGAGAATTTTTATTGTGTATCCATGTAAGGAAACGAAAGAAAATCAAACAGTCAATGAAATGAGATCGCATGAGCAAGTATACACTTGCTCTTTTTTTTAATTGGATCACATGTTGAGCAGGTGGAAAACTAGAGAAAATTCCATGAGAAAACGTCATGGGAACTTAACAACGTATGAAATAAAAACTTGTGCTCACTCTTCTCCCTTTTTGTTCTTCTTCTTCTTCTCTTCTTTTTCTCCTTCAATCTAATAATAATATGGATGTATTCATGGATGCACATTACACAAAAGGAAAAAATGATGAAGAAAAAGAAAAGGGGAAAAAGTAACGTCTGTCGTTGACACCTTTTTCTTTTTATGTGAATGTTTTCAAAAAAAACAATCTAATTTGCTGAAAAAACTTTGCGTACCTGTTGATGGAAATATTCGTTGACGTTGCAAACGTCGCATGTAGTTTACGTATTGCCCGTTGGTTACTTTCGTCTCGTCAATTATCGTTAATATGATGACGATCCGTTATCGATAATTGAAAACCATATCCATACTTCCGTTTTCGTTGGAGGTCTCGACTTTTTGTTATTAATAGTAATGTCAAAATCATCTCCAAAGATAGAATTAATAGTTTACTCGATGAAGTTTTTCTTTCTTTGAATTAATAAAATCAATTATTATGCTATTTGTTCTCGATTGACTTCTACCTAATCTCACTATTGAACTAAGAGTATGTTAATGAAGTGGCAAAAACAATAACTAAGCATGCAATCAACTATGAAGATAGGCGGAAAAAAAAGCGAACAACAACCAGGAGCTAAACTAACAACGGTAGTTTTCTTTTGCTTTCATGTTTATTGCTATTCTCATTGTCAACGACGAATCTAGGAATAACAGAAACGAGCGGATCTTTCTTTTCCTTGTCTCCTATCTTCTCTGCCTGTCTGTCTCTCTCGTTCGCTCGTTTTTTTTTCCAACCGTTCTTGTTCTCGTTAATTCACATCACGCACATATACACTCACATACACACCAGTCAAAACTGCAAGTCTAGTTTGAGTGTTTGGTTGGCTAGCTTTTGCCTATGTATGTATATATGATCGGGTAAAAATCGTGTGCTTAGCAGTCGTTGTCGTTTGAGACAAAGACGTACGACTCGCGCAAAAGAAAAGAAGAAAACGCAAAAGACGAAGGAATAAGAATAAAAAGAAAGTAGTCGTAGTAGTAGTAGTGGTGGTAGTGATGATGTGGTGGTGGTAGTTGTTGTTGCAGTAATAGAAAGAAGAAGAAGAAGAAGAAGAAAAAAAGAACGACAGCCAACGATGGAGAGCTCAAACCCATAGAGACTAAAGTTTAAAAGACGATGTATATGCGTGAATGCTAGCTCACATTTCTATTAATACCGCCTAATGAAACAGTGAAAAAAAAGAAGAGATTTACCGACTTAACATAGATATATAAATCAAGCAAACAAACAAAAAAAAAGAAAGAAAGAACTGATGATAGATAATGACAAATAATACTGATATTGTCAATGATTATATTATATATCTTCCTTTAAAAAAAATCTATATACAGGTCATCGGATAGAATGATCTACTCGCGTTTTTGTTTCTTATCTCTACTGCTTATCTTTCTCAAATGCATTTCCTGTCTCTTATTGTTTTGTTCTTTGATGCATGGTCTCTCTACAACCATAACTACTAATAATTCTTCCGTCTATTCATTCTCATTTCATCTCTCATACGATTCTACCATGCAAACATCTTTTATAGTTCGCTCGATCATCAACTGATTTTTCTGAATCAATCAATGTTGTATATATTTATATGTCTATATGCATAAATATATGTATTTACATGCAAGAAAAATTTGTATATGTAGAAATATGTATGTGCGTAATGTATAAAAAAAACAAGTCCTACAACGATTGGTATCTGTCACGTCATAACGAGCAACGAAAGAGAGAGGGAAAGAAGTGCGCAGACATCCTGGATAGATGAAATATGCACGTCATCATTTTCATCGCTACATTTTCAAAAGAAAAACACCAATTACATGGAGAATGGCTGTTGACTGCTGAAAGTACTAGACGCATAGTTATATATATATAAATATATATCGAGACATATATGTATATATATAGATATATTTATATACGTACGTATCTCGATGTCTTTGCCTTGTAAAGAGAAAATAAGACGAAGGAGAAAATCTGCACCGAATAGAAACAATAACTTGATATGCATAAATCAAGCTAAAATAACAACTAAACAGGTCTGTGTAGAACAGGCAGTTCGAGCAAGGACTTTTGTTACTACATTTGCCGAGAACATTAAGTTGTTACTATAATTTAATGCGAATCTATATCTATGTATGCACACTCATCTTGAGATCTCTCAGTAGAACCATCAATCAACCAACATCCGTATTATTCGCCTAGTCACAAAAAGAAAAGATGAGAAAAGTGTTGTAAATAAAACTATAAGCAATTGATGAACGGAAACAACTGTCAACAAAATGATATTAAATCTAGTCAATACAATCGAAGAATGACTTATGGTGATAAACAACAAGTTTTTTCTTTGTCCTAGTAGAAAGAAAAACATAGGAAGAAAAAGAAAAGCAAAAGAAGAGGTAAAAAGAATGTGAAATTAGTTCAATTTTATTTAATAGAAATAAAAGTGGTCCGTTTTGCTTCTGGTAATACATCACTGAATGCATGTATGTTGACAATTTTTCCTTCCCTCTGCCAGTTTCTCTCGCGCTCTTTCTCTCGTTTTTCCTATGAACTTCGGCTGATTACAAGAAAAAAAGAAAACGGATCTATCAATGCTCGACGATGATGCTAGTAATGGTGGTAGTCGTTTCCGGCTCATCGCTAATAACGCAATTATGACCTTAAAAAGTCTTTGATTTTAACGTTAAGCACGTTCTCAACTTTATTCATACTGAACATCGGACGAATGACATTTTATGCGTAGGATGTCATCTAACATCTAGAATGAATAAGATAGAAGAACACGACAACGACGACGACAACAACAACAACAACAACAACAGCCGTAACAACGGGAAAAATAATCTATTTTCTATGAATGATAGATATTTATTTATGACATTAGATTTTTTTTCTTCGTTTTTATTCGTTTAATGATTTATTAGATATGTTTTCTTTTGATTGTTTCGTATGGAATCTGTTTTTTTCTTTTCCAGCGAAATCGAGCGAATCTATCGTATACATAATTCATCACCTAATAAACGTTTAAACTAGAATTGAATCGTCGTTTGATGAAGATTAAGCGATTGATATGAAAAACGAAAATATCATTTCCTATAACGACTATTAACAATGGTTATTTGTTCTTATGCTTATATCATTGATGCATATTCCGACCTTGTTGTTTTCTTCTAATTACAAGCAATATTAAGAAATATGCTGTTGCATTTATGAATGTATTCAACATAAATACATTGAATAAAATCTTGATTAAATCAACGGATATAGCTATCTACATATTGAATTTCGATTAAAATGTATGATCAGCAACAGTATAATGCAAATTGTCTCTGTATAATTATCATGAGTTGTATCAACACCATCCTTAGTTAATATTTACGAATTATAAAATTCATCATCGATTAAGTACGATTTTTCATTGAGATATTGTTTTAATTTAATATAATCATCAGTTAAGATTCGATTGTAGTCGAAAACCAGCTCCATCTGTCCGTTTGTTCACAGGAAATAGAAGATGTCGACATATAGTTATTCGGTTTTAAAATTTCTCACTTAATCAGGCGTTGTTATCCAAGTATCCGGTTTAGTTGTAAATGATGCATCACTAGCTATTAGTGCAATCGATCGAAAAACTAAGACGTCATCGAGAAAGAAAACACTCCTTCGCACACGCACACACTTAATAAAACTTATAGTTTTTCTCGTTTGCTTACAACAAATTAAATGAATTCGGGATATACGTATACACATATTTACAAATTTTGATATTGAATCGTTCTCGAATTAATTAGCTTATTTCTATTCTTAGAAAAAAAACATTTCGAACAATTGTTGATCTTTTCCTATAGAATGTTGTTTTTCTTGTCTGATGCAGATTAATTAGAACGAGAAAAGAAAAGAAAGATTTTCTTTTCATGTCAATCGATCATGGCATATAATGAATTCATTTCATAAACTTTATTATCAAAGAAAAACATAAGAAGAATTCCTTTGTTATGATTCGATTATTTGAAAATAATTCGTTGACTAACCTCATTTAAATAATAACTTGAATCGTCAACTGTTGCACTAAGTAAATTAATTTGACTTTTACGTAGTTCCATCGGTTGGTCAATGTCAAGTCTAACCGAACTTGCAGCAACTGACGCGTCTGTCTGTTCCATCGTCAATCTGAAAAATAGCAGAAATTATGTCTCGCTGAAAAATGACAAGATTGCTAAAGAGAGAAGGAAACAGACAAGAACCTACGTCCATTAGTATTTTCTTCAATAATCTTAATCTATACTTATCATTGATAGACAATAAACTCTCATTCTATATTCAACTTCGAGTCAACATTAGATGATCTTGATCGTTCTAGGAAAGATTTGTTAAGAATACGTCAATGAAAATTTTGCTTCCGGTTGTTCAATCTCGATAAAAGAATAACCATATTTCGTACTATCCGTTTTTCTGCGTCTTTTTTTCTCTAACTAAATAGAAGAATAGATACAACGATCTTTCTGCCATAAGCAATCATCCGATTTCTTTTTTGTCTTCAAGCATTGGAACGACGACGAAGAATAAGAAGTAGAAAAAGAAAAGAAGAAGAAGAGCCAGAAGAAAAAGAGAGATATTAATAACGCATTCAAATAGAATTTTAGAATGTGTCGAGATCCACTTGATTAAAACTTGAAAATTCATCATTTTATTCTCTGATGAGAAAAGTCTTACATACTTTCATATATTGAAATATTTAATGATTGACAGAGAAAGAAAGAAAAAAAAAGAAAAAGAAGACCGTAATTTCCGTGACTTGTCATAAAGTATAACCAAGCTGTCTTTGATGTGATCCACTAAGACGGTGTTATATAAAAGAACAGACTAATTCTTTTACTTGAAAATCTAACAAGTAAACAAAAGAATAGAACTGCTACAAGAAAAAAAAACGACTTTCGAATTTCTAAAGTCACTTGTTTAATAAGAATAGAATAGAATATTATCAATGATAATTGTCAGTAATAAAAATCTGCGTATGTGTGCGTCCATGTTTGTCTCAGAAATGTTGATGGGATATCTCAAAGAAGAGAAGAGAAAAATATGAGAGACCGAAGAAGGAAAAACAAGAACGATGAAGACATTTATGGAATTATCTTGCCTTTTCTTCTTCCTATTTTTTTTCTTCTTCTTCTTCTTCTTTTTCTTTTTTTGCATTCAATGCCGTCGATTTTTTCCTATGTTATTTAATTAGTTTCTGTTTTTTTATTCATGTATTAACTGTCAAAAGAAGAAGAAAATGAAATCGATCAAACTGATTTGGTCTCTTGTCAACAGACATTAACTATTGATTGTTGATTGAAGAAACAAAAGAATCAGCATCGATGTTCTTGTCGTTTTTATTTTCTTTATTTTTCTTCGAATCAAAAGACAGTTGAAGAAAACCGCATGCTGTTGAATTCATATCGACTGAGATTATTAATTAGATAATTAGAAAATATATATTCTAATCATGTTTCCAATAAAACAAATAAGAATAAGATCTTTTTTCAAATGTCAATTGGATGGATAGAAAAAAAAAGACAACGAACTGTTGTCCCCAAAAGACAGAGATGTCATTAATAGAATACGCATTTGTTTGATTTAATTGACATATTAATCTTTTAAGTAATTTCACAGATTTTTGCATCTGTTCAAACAAATATCAGAATTCAATTGTGACGCATATTTTCATCGTTAAATCAATTATTAATGGTTGATATTCCATTAGCAGTTCATAGTTTTATTTGATTTCAAAGTTAAAAAAAATCAGCACCGAGAACAAACTATACTAATTGAAGAATTACGTGTTGTTCAGTAGGAACAAAGTCAAAAATTAATTGCCTTTTAAAAATGCTTTCATCGCTTCGATAGATTCGTTTGGATGTTCAATTAATAAACTATGATTTGCTCCTGGAACGATGCTTAAAACGGCATCTTTGTATAATTTCTTGTAATCGTACGCATTCTGAACGGGTATCAACGCATCTTTATCACCCCAGACGATTAGAATAGGAATATTGAATTGATAAGTTGAATTAAGATATGATCGAAAATCAAAATTTACAACTGTCGAATACAATGAACGCACATAGCCAGGATGTTGTTCGCAAGCATCACGAAATAATTGCATAAATATTCGATATTTATCGCTGCCTGGATATGCCCATTGATCTCGAACGCTCTTGCTTTCACCTCGAGCCATAACAAGTTGAAAAGCTGTTGGGCCAATAATCGGTATGGCTAAAAGCGACATGATTAATTTCGATGGCGCTTTAATATTCAATCCAGCTGGACAGCAAAGAATCAATTTGGAAACCTTTCGAGGATGTAATTGAGTAAATCGTTGAACAATCACACCGCCCATACTAACTCCAAATAGATTATATTTCTCATAGGGTAAATCTAATGCATATAAAAGTTCAGCTAATTGTGAAACAAATAGATCGACATTCATTGGAACATCAGGTGCATCCGAATAACCTCGACCGTATAAATCAAAGATTAAACATGCTTGATTATCTCGAACGAATGATTCGTAGACATCTTGCCAGATTTCCATGGGAATCGAAAAACCGTGAACGAATATGTTCAAATGTGATGTTGACGATGGTGAATAGATGTAATGAACAGTGCCAAATGACAATTCAATGAATTTATCATCGCCCATTGTCGATTTTCGTTGAGGTTTATTCGAACGTTTTAAACGTCCATTGGCAAATGTCAACAAATTTCGATATTTATAAACAAATCCTGCTGTTGTCAAAAGCAAAACAGTGACTAAGATGAACATCTACAATTAAGATTTCTCTCTTTATTCAAAATAGAATCTATGTTCGAATTTCTTTTTTTCTTGTTTCATTCTCATTATGTTTTATCGTTAATATCGTAATTGAGTTTTGTGTCCATAACATGAATTTAACAAAGAAAAGAAAACAAACAAACAAACAAAAACAGATGTAGACAATTTCATGTGTGCAAAAACGATCGAACAGTCGCAAGAACTTATATATATATATATATATTGAACTAAAAAAAAGAGAAACACACACATATATCATGAAAAGGAAGAACAAATAAAGACAAGTCGAAATCACTGTCCCCATAGGTAAAGATTGATTCGTTTCGTTTGCTGTCTTGCGGTTGCTCGTACACATAGAAATTGATAGAATTATTTGATAAGAGAGAAAGAAAAAACTTTATACAAAGAAGAAGCAAAAAAACGAATTTCTTCGATTTTTAAGTTCGAGTTTTCGATTTATTATGTTCGTGAATTAGGCGGTACTTTTCGACGTAGGCATCGATCATTTTACGGACTCGATTGTGATCAATTTCATTGACTGAAATCGTCTAAAACGAAGACAGAACAACGAAACATTTTTTTTTCTTCGAAACAAAAGAAAAAGATCGTTTTTTTACTTTTGTGACGACTTTTTTCATGATTTCTTTGTATTCATCTTTGGATATCGTTCGTTTTTTGAACGCTGGTTTTAGAGCTTCTTTAGCTATAGCTGCAATTTCACTTTGACGTTGTTCGCGTTGTTTTCTCTTTGAAAACGAGATTTGCATTTTTAGGAAAATAGCAAGCTCATTCCACTTACGCGTTCGATCCGTTCGAGATGTTTCGCAGACATAGGCACGGGTTCGTCTGTTTCAGTTGGATTTGCTATTCAAAACAAAAGAACTAATTGCATTTTTTCTGATTTCAAAGTGCTCTCACTTTGTTTTTGACTGATTTTGCCCATTAGTTCCGTCAGTTTACTCAGTATGGTCGTTTCATCGGATGAAATTTTTGGATCAGCTGCTGTTTGATTGGAAGTTAAATTCGGAAGAGATACAAGAGACGGTAATTCTTCTAGAAAATCGAAACCAATTAACATAAGATTAAAATGAAGAACAAAAAACTAGCGAATACCAGTCACGGATGCTTCTTCAGGCTTTTGAGAAGCTAACCATTCGGTTGTGTAAAGTTTATTCGAACGTTTATCATCAGGCAATGAAATTTTCTCGTTCAAGTCTGGCTCTTTTTTTTTCATTATCAACATGGACGGTTTAACATCCTGTGGACTTTCTGTACTTTTATCACTTGGCGTTAGAATTTGTACAGATGAGATCGTTGATTGAGTATCGTTGGTTTTCGTCGATGACACGCCGAATATCGTCGAAATACGATCTTCGAGCGATGTTCGACGTGATGAGTCGTCGACTGTTGGCTGCTGCTGTTGAACTGGTGGCTTCTTTTGTCGAGGTGGTGTCGTGTGATTTGTATGAGGAACTTTGTGAAGAACGTAATAAGGTTTTTTGGTTGGCGATGGAGTTGAATTCGTCGGATTGATTGGCTGTTTGGTGTCGTTTGTTGGTTTAGTTGCGTTTTCTGGTATCGTTAGACTATCGAGATCGATTGATTTGGTTGGACGTTGTTTTTCTTCCTCTTCAAGTAGCATTTCTTCCATGAGCACATCATTAGCTTTCTTACTATTCGGTTCGGATCGATTTGCTTTAAGAAAAAAAAAGAAGAAGAAGAAGAGGAAGAATGAAAATTTCAGCAGACAGTTGTCTTCTTACGCAATGGCGTCGACTCGGTTGTGACTATTTCGATAAGATTAGTTCGTGGTCGTTGAGATCCGTTGGTTGTGTGATTGGAAGAGGAGAGACTAGACTGATTTATTCGATGATCCGAATGAGAATTTCGTGAAGATTTCGAGCGATATGAATGACGAGATGAATCATCTTTGGTATCCGAGGGTTTTTTGTGATTAGTCGATGATGATGATGACGATGAATGCGATGTTGATCGATGTCGATGATGGGATTTCGAACTTTTACGATCATCATTTCGATGTGATGATTTACTTTTGAACGATGAGTTTGTCTCATTTGTCATTGTTGGAGACTGACGAAAACGTTTTCGATGAGGTGATCTAAACAAAATTCGAAATAAACAGAAACAAAAAACATGCCAATTCACCTTGATCGACGATCTGATGTTTTACTATGATAATCGGGAGACGTTCTATGTCGAGATGATTGCTGTTGTTCATTGAGTTCAAATGACTGAGCTTTATCTTTAGTATTGATCACAGGGCGAGCAGATTTTCTAAAAACAAGATTGAAAATTTTCATGATTTTCTCTTGGTTTTTTTTTTCTATGACTAACCCATTGTTAATCCGAATGAACTCTTGTGTTTGATGTTTCGAATCATTTAACTGTTCATTCTCAGGATTTTTGACATCATCATCCTCAGTCGGATCCGACGGATCATAAATCTGTTGACCTGATTTCATGACCATAGATGACGACGATTTGTGTTCAGGAATATCACATTGTATCGATGGTTCCTGAATCGACATCTAGAAAAAAAGAAAAGACAATTCGATTCGATTTCTTTGAATACACAGACAAATATCTTTGCATATAGAAATGCTCTTATTCAATTTATTAGTTCGAAGAACAAAATCTGTCGAGATTTAAGTTAGGTTTTATTACTGATTTAACAAACAAAAGAGAGTGAAAGAGAGAGAAAGCACAGACAAATAAAATTCAGAAAACATAAGGCATATTTACATATGAACTATAACAAAGAATAGACGAAAATATGTGTTCTTTTCAAAAGATTTGTATGTGTGCTCTAGAAATGAATGAATAAGAAGATAGTTTCACAAGAAGAAAGTTGACTTACCCATGCATACGAACATTTTGTAGATTGAGCAAACGTTCTTGAGAAGCAAGAAGATCCTCAAGAAACGAAGTCGATGTTGACGGTAACGGTTGTGTTCGTGGTGGTAGTGGCGGAGGAGGATTTGACCTTGGAGGTCGATTTTGTGTTCGAACTGGCGCATCTGCTCGACGTCGAATACGTGGCAATTGACTAATTGGTATTCGAGGTTGTGCAGGAAGAACTGGACGAATCGTTCGAGATGGCACTCGATCTAACGAGGGTGTCGATCGTCTCACGCTTAATTCAGTCGAACTACGAGATGGAACAGGTATGCCACTAGCTGCTATTCGACGTGCAGCTTCACTAGATTGATTCGAAATAAAATATATGAATATTCGATTTGATCGAAGAACAAACCTTGGAGTGATTATTGAACGATTTGTTGACGAAGCAGCGACTTGTGTTGCCTCTTCATCTCTAAAGAAGAAGAAAACCCAAGTTCGATATGCGAATATTCTCGTTGAAATCTACGAACAAAGCGATAGGTTCACTATCGTAAATCGTTAATCTCGATGTAACATTGACTGTCGAATTATCTCTTGTGATCGACTAAAATATTTAAAAAAAACATTCTACAGTCGAATTCTTTCTCGAATCGATAACGTTTACATTGACATTGTCTATTCGTTGATGGACTGCATTCCGTGCTGCTACTTGCCGTCTTTGACGCTGCCGTTCTTGCTGCACTGGCGTAGATTGTTGGCGAGTCGGTGCACGACGACGACGACGTCGACGAGTGCGCGTAGTCCGACGTTGATTTCGTGCGCCACTTGTTCCTAGTCCAATGTAAGCCAGTTAGAAGGCGAAAAAATCACATTTTTACACATACTCATGCGTGCTGTTTGTCGAATCCGTGGCTGTCGAACAGCAATCGGCGCGTCATTTCTCTAAAAATAACATTCTCGCATTTTCATATCGAATTCTTAATAAATTCCAACCTCAATATCATCATTCAATGAATCATCGAAGAGTATATGTTGAATTTCTTCGAGATCACTATCATCATATAGATCTTCGTCGGCCGACATTTGATCGACTTCACACAACGGACACATCCATTCGGCTGCCTCAGGTACGCCGGGTAATTCCAAGCAGAATGTGTGATAACTAAAAACGAAAGAATAACTCATCGAATTCAAAGAAAATCAAACGGCATACCCGTTGCCACATTCGTCACAAATTAAAAGAACATCTTCTTGGTCAGTTCCGCCACAGACTCGGCATGATAGATCATCATTGATCATTTCAAGAAATTCATCCTCTAACTGAACTTGCAGACGATTATCTTCGACTTCAATCTAAAAAAACGCCGTAGTTTTATCATCGGATAGACTCAAATAAGTATCAAACATACGTTTCCATACGATTTCGGACTGTTAATCGAATGTTTTTTGAAGATTTTCCGAAAAGCAATTCGGTCAATAGGACAGGAGTTGTTTTTCTTTGCAAAAAAAAAACGCCAAAGACTTTCACAATAAAATGAATTATGTTTGCATGCATACTTTAGCCCATTCGAGAATACAAGCCAAACAAAATGTATGTTCACAATTTTCCGGTATGCCGACTTCTTGTTTGACAAGATTTTCCATGCAAATCGCACATTTTTCAACAACAGTCGGAACTGGTGCAAGTGTTTCGGGAATAGTTTCTGTATTTGACATCGTTGATTCTAAATCGTTGTTTTGTTCACGATGTCGAGAACGAGTCGTCTTGTTAAAAGAAAGAATGAATGATTTGTCGTACAGACTTTAAATACTCACAACACCGATGCTGATATCCTAGAAACGATAAAATAAAATAATGTCGCAAGAGAAAAAGAACAACTTGCAAATATTTACATTATTTCTTCGGAGATATTTTCTCGGTTGATCATCGGACATCTAGATAATCAAAGCGAAATGCAATTAGAATTTCATCATCACTTGTTAATTTCTGTTCATCAATTACAAGAAATGAGTCATAATTAAAACAACAAGAAAAATTCATTGGAGATATTTTTCTTTTATTTGTTTGTTTATTTCTTCGTCTGATTTGTCATTGTTTATATGGATGATCAATCAAATCGTACTCGATAGATGTCACTTATTCACAGTCGACACAAATTATGCACATAGTTTTCAAAAGTTTTATTTTTCTATAATCTACGAGTTTTGAACAGAAAAAAAAACCAAATTCGTCTAATGTCTTTTCGTTGAAGAAATTTGTCGGTTCGATTCTTTAAGCTTGAACAGTTTTGCTCGATTCTAAATAATAAAATTTCGTCTCTTTATTTTTTTTTGTTTCAGAACTCGATTTACTTGTTGCTCGTGGTCTACGTTTGCCAGTTCGTTTGTTTGATCTCTTTGTTGTTCGTCGTGCTGTGGCCTTACCTCGTGTTGCTTTGCCTCTACGAGATGATTTTCCAGCACGTCGAGCTCGTTTAGCCATGGTTATTGTTTTCAATTAACAAAAAGATAAAATTACAACTGAATTTATTGATAAGAGAAATCAGAAATAAGTGATGAAGTAGATCAGCGCGCAAAACGTTTATTGAAATCAAACAGAAAGTGCGCGTTCGATTTAGGCGCGACTTAATAATAATAATAAAAAAAAAAGAAGCGCGCTCGAATTATCTGTGAATTTTTATTTTTCAAACATAAAAATCATTCGTCATCAGAGATTATTCGGAAAGATTCGTGCAGTTAAATGATTAAAAATAAAATAACTGATTGTATGAGAAACAAATAGTAAATAGAGTGAAACATAAATAATTATATAACCAAATGTACTGAAACGTACATTTAAGAGGAATCGACTTATAAATATAATAAAATTCGGAATATTACATAGGAGAAATATGCCCGATGTGATTAAAACACAAACAGTTATCTTTAAATCAGCATTGTCTTGTCGTTCGAGTTCGATAAGTCGATTGATATCGACTGGATTCGGTTCGATTGTTACGACTGTTGAATCTTGAGTTTCCCAATCATCTTCAAATGAGAGAACAAACAAAAAGAATTTATTTAACTATCAAAAATTCTTGCAAACCAGTATGATTCATCAATTCTAATCGATCACTATCATGTCCAATCACTCCATCTC